>OGMH01000760.1_pt1 | contig 14279 bp, 10 predicted proteins | sample 1573191 | NCBI WGS metagenome assembly OGMH01 (sample SAMEA2581978, study PRJEB24529) | metagenome | biome: Human gut stool | place: China | collected 2011 | reverse complement strand
GGATGATACTTTCCATACAATAATTACAATAGCTCCATTAGATAAATAGACTGTATGCTGAACAAAATTATTATGAGAACTTATATCCCACACCCCACACAGTTTTAACATACTGAGGATTCTTTATATCAGGTTCTATCTTTGACCTGAGATTCCTTATATGTACCATAACTACATTGTTAATATCGTATGCTTCTTCCTCGCTCCATAGTGTATTATATATATGCTCTGTAGAAAAAACATTACCTTTATTCTTCCATAGCAGCTCTAATATAGCGAATTCTTTCGGAGTAAGCCAAATCTCTTTTGAGTTAGCAAATACCCTGTGTGTTTCAAGATTCATGGATAAATCCATATATTCAAGAATACTGCTTGGCTTTCTTTCATTGAAATCATTGAATCTTCTAAGCTGTGCCTTAACTCTTGCAACAAGTTCAACCGGGTTAAAAGGCTTTGCAAGATAATCATCTGCCCCGGCACTCAAACCTATAACCTTATCCATATCCTGATCCTTTGCCGACAGCATTATAATAGGGATGTTGCTCTTTTTTCTTATCTCCAGGCATAACGCTATGCCATCCATATCTGCCATCATGACATCAAGTATAGCAAGATCAATCTGCATATCATCAAGACACTTTAATGCCTCCTGTCCGTCTGCCGCCTTATACACCTTAAAACCTTCATTCTTTAGATATATTCCAACCAGTTCTCTTATATCTTCCTCATCATCAACCACAAGAATAGCTGCCATATTAGTTTGCCACCTCCATGTACTTATTGCTCTAACTTCATCTTATTTCTTGGTCCTGGTTCTGATTGCACTTCTTCAGCTTTATGCTTATCGTAAACAATCCATTATCATAATCTGCCAGTACACTGCCACCTAATCCCTCTACTGTTTCTTTTACAATAGAAAGACCTAAGCCATTGCCTGATATACTTGAATTTCTTGCATGGTCAGCTCTGTAAAACTTATCAAATATTCTTTCGCAATCTGACTTTTTTATACAGTCTGTCATATTCGATACTTTTATAAGTATATTATCATTCTCCTCAAGAAGTGTTACTATAATATCCGTATTCTTCCTTGAATACTTTATGGAATTCATAAGAATGTTATCAAATACCTCTCTCATCTGTTCTATCTCAACTTCAGCATATACTGGCTTTTCTGTTATATCTGCCACAAAATTCCGCTCCTGCTTAAGTGCTATTCCTTCAAACTCTGACACATCCTGCTTAAGCATCATAGCTATATTACATTTTTCTTTATTAGCTTTACTGATTTCTTTATTATTGCTGCTTTCATTACCATATGGCTTTTCATTTCTGGCAAGTATGAATATCTTATGTATCATTCCATTAATCTTTTCAACCTGCTGGAACGCCTTTTTTATGTATGTATCACGTTCTTCAGCACTATCGTATTTATGGCTTATAACAACATCAAGATATCCTGTTATTATTGTCATTGGCGTTTTTATATCATGTGAAAGATTCGTGATAAGCTCCATATTCTTTCTGTCATTTTCACGTTCCTCTTTCATCATTCTTCCTATACTATGCTGCATATTATCTATACTATACGCTATATTGGTAATTTCATCACGTCCCCTTTTGTCAATCTGCATGTCAAGATTCCCCTTTGATATCATATTGACAACATCTGAAAGATATCTTATATAATCTATCCTTTTCTTTGTCATAAGGAGCGCACATATTATAAATATAACTGTTCCAAGACACATACACGCAGCCTTAAGCTTGATATCTGCATACAAATATTCTGGTGTAACCTTAGTTTCAAATATTATATAATATAAAGTCTTTTTTATGCTTTTCGTATATACAAATGAATACTCCGGACTACAATCATCATAGGAATTAACTACAAGTTCATCTATATCAACGTATACTTTTTTTCTTCTGTAATCATCACTATTGTCATCTGGATTTTTTCTCCATAACACAAGACCATTTCTGTTCGTTATGGTTATATTCATATTGTTGACCTCTTCTGTTGCAAACGGAAGCCTGTCATTTAACAGCAGGTACTTCATGGCATCTCCCAGATTCTTGTCATCATCAAGTTCATTGGCACTTATCTCATCCATAGCATTGCTAAGGGCGCTGTCAAGTTCTCTTACCATTCCCATAACCTGAATATCATATTTTCTTTTATAATCAGAACAGTCTTCTGTTACATCTACAAGCACTCCATAATGTCTGCATACTATAAATGCTCCAAGTGAAGTTAAAACAGCGATAGTAAAAGCTGTCACAATTACTACCGCAAGTTCTTTATATATTCCTATTTTTTTACCGGCGCAAGTATTATATTCATTCATACTATTCCTCATTTCCTACATACCCCGTATGCACCTGACATAAGCACTTTCTTTACCAGTAACCTAGCTCTAAGCCTTTCTCATACACCCCATAGCCTATGGCATAGTATCCATATGAATTAAGATGTGTATAATCATACTTTATCGTTTCAGGAACTCTTCCCTGCAAAAGATCTTCCTCGTCCATCTGTGTTGGTTCTAAGCCTGCTATATCAAGTGCGTTTTCAAGCAGATAAGTTCTCATATTGATAAAATGTTCTCCAAAGGCTTCCCTGAGTGCTGCCTCCCACATAGAATCATCAGTTCCTATCTTCTGACCGCTTGTATAATTCGCACTATCAACTGACTCCTCCGGATTATCCGTATCACCGATTATAATATAGCATTCTGTGCCAGAATTCGCAATCATTGCCTTATATTGTTCTATAAGTTCATCATAATCGTCCCAGCCCCCATTGCTGCCCATCTGTATAACAAGCACATCTCCTGATATATCATGTGCTGCCTTTGTTATAATCTGTGAACCTTTCTTTAGTTTAATGCTATTATTCACGGCATTATCATATATACTTATATATATCCTGCTATTATCATATTCGAGCTTAAAAGGTATATCGTTAATATAAACAACATTCTCTGGCTGCTGATTATCCGTCTCATATCCGTTAAAATTCTCTAATATAACTGGGTTTCCTGATTCATCCACTATACTTATCTGTGTGCGTTTTCCCGGTTTAACGGTAACCTGCTTTCCTACATACATCTTTATTCCTCCCTGTCGGAGTGCTATCTCGTAGGATGTTTCTCCACACACACCAAGATTGTATACATCCATTCCTGTGTAGTATCTAAGTGTATCCGGATAATTCCAGTTTGAAGCATCTATAATCCCAGCCTCACTCTTTATATATGTATTCTCCTGTCCACCAAGTCCATATGTTATTGAATCTCCCCAGCAGACTATCTTTTTATCTTTAATGTTATTATTATTGTTATACTGTTCTCTTCCATCACATGCCAGATTAACATTTTCATCGTTTTCTGAGCCACTCACATTATCCACACTCGTGCATATCGAATCATCACAATCAAGGTTACTATTCACATTTTTACTTACTATAACTGCATTATGTTTTGCTACTATATTATCTGCTGCAACACTTACAACTAATATCAATGCTGCACATATACCAAATATAATTAATCCATACATAACATCTTTTATCCAGCCTCTTACATGCATAGACAGCCGCCTCCTTATCTATGTGTCCATCTGCCACTTAATACATGCTTTAAACACGTCTTATATTTATGATATCTTTTGTTTTTTATGTCATAAATATAAAACCAAATGATGTATATGTATTTATAATATTTCTTTAGTTTTCTTAAGACTTTTACCAGTAATTAACTGAATTCTCAACAAGCTTACTTCCCTGATATCTTAACTTAACCGTAAAAAATCTTTTTTCGTCTTCTAATATCAGCTTAAGGAATACCGCATCACCTTCCCATGTCGGAAGCTCTGGCACCTTCTTTTTATCTATCCACATAAGCTCTCCCTCATCACATTCACATACATTTCCTGTGAATCCATCTGCCGTAAACAGGCACATAAGTTCAGGCTCACACTCATCACTTATAAATGTAATAAGTCCTCTGAACTTGTATGATGTTAATGTAAGTCCTGTTTCCTCTTTAACTTCCCGCAGCAGGCATTCCTCAGGTGTTTCACCATCATACGCATGTCCGCCTACGCCTATCCACTTTCCCTTATTAATATCCTTTTCCTTCTTTGTGCGATGTAACATAAGATAACAGTGGTCTTTCTCTATATAACATAATGTTGTCATCTGCATGATATAGCCAGCTCCTTTATAATACGTTTTGGTCTAACACCGCTACTGCTTTCGTACGTTTACGATAAGAATTCCTATACTTACAAGAATAAGTGCTATAAGTGCATTTATTCCAAGCTCGCTGCTGCCCTCTCCTAACCACCATGCTGAAAGAAGCACGCCAAATACAGGATTGGTAAATCCGAATATAGCTACCTTGGATACAGGGTTGTGCTTAAGCAGTATTCCCCAGAGTGAATATGCCACTGCTGATATACAAGCAAGATAAAGCAGCATAAGTACAGCACTTAATGATATATGATTAATTCTGCCACCCATGATAAGTCCAACAATCACCATCACTATACCACCAAATATAAACTGATATCCACTAAGCATCACTGGGTTATTATTCTTTGAATAATTCTTCATAAGACATGATGATACCGCATATGATATTGCACACAAAAACAGGCTTCCATCTCCCATAAGGCTGAGATTCATATCTATGGACTTACCATTCATGCTTACTATAATTACACCTGCAAAGCCTATTATGCAGCCTGCAAGCTTCTTGAAATCAAGCTTTTCCTGATGAAATACAAGACCTGCAAGCAGAATTACAAAAAATGTGTTTGAACCATTTATAATAGATGCCTTTACACCGCTATTATGTGCAAGTCCGATATAAAAGAATATATACTGAAGTATTGTCTGGAATAATGCAAGCTTTGCTATGCTGGGAACTGATGACTTAGTTGGCACTAACATTTTTCTATTAAGTGCACTTCCTATAAGAATAGTAAGTATTCCTGCCAATATAAAACGTGTACCTGCAAATAATATCTGTGTCCATGTTTCACTTAATGGTATCTTAAATAACGCATACCCTAACTTAATACAAGGTGATGCACTTCCCCAAAGAAATGTACATACAAGTGCGAGTACACATACCACCCAGGTTTTCTGAAGAAAATCTTTTCTGTTCTCTTCTTTAGCTATTGTTTCTGTTTTGTTCGTTAATTGTTCTTTTGTGTTCATTATTACTCTCTTTCTACCTGATGTTATTTATTATTGAGTGAATTTAAATGATGCTAAATCTTTATAATTCTGTTAAATATTTATAATACTATTAAATATCTATAACGCTGTTAAATATTTAATAAATGTTACAATTCACTCTGGACACTCTTAGCATCTAAAGGTGTAAATGCTTTAATATATGCTAAAACAGATATCTGGCCCACAAAGCAAAATTCTTTATGAGCTTCATCTGACGTTCTCTATATGATGATAACTCTACCGGCTTTACGTTATATGGATTATCATAGCTTCCATCTTTATCAGCCTTTCTTGCTACCCTTTCATAGCCCTCCATTGACTGATTCAACTCTCTGTTAATATCATTGCTATCTATCACAAGCATAAGCTCTGTATCCAGATAAGCACTTCTCATATCTATGTTAAATGAGCCTATAACTGATATGTTATCATCAATCAGTACCGACTTACCATGGTATGAATAACCGCCTTCATATTCCCATACATCAATCCCTGTACCAAGTATCCTGTTTTTATTAACATAATAATCTGCAGAACCAAATGGATTGCCATTGTTAGCAACTGAATTCGTCATAAGTGATACATCATCCACTGTGTCACAAACCGACTTTAGTCCTTCATACATATAATCGTTGCATATAATATATGGTGTATGCAGCTTAACTCTGCTGTCTGCTTTCTTCATAAGTTCAACAAGCTGATACCACACATATGGTTTCTTTGATGAATATTCTATGGGATTACTCAAAAGTGCTACATTATTCACTTCATAAGCATCCTTAAACATATCCTTATAAACACTTTCCCCAAGGCCTTTATAAATACCATTATCTGCATTGTCTGCACAATATTCTGCATATAATGAATGAAGTTCTTCCCTGGCTGCTGCCACTTTCTTCTTAGCTGCCAGCTTGTTTTTCTTATCTGTGATTCTGGAACTTTCCAACGAATTATTATCTGAATATGTATTCTCTACACAATAATTGTATTCATTATTCTCTGATATTGTAAAATATGTGTCTGTATCTGTAATCGCATTTATCCCATTGATAAAAGCCTTACTTTCTTTATAATTCCACACTTTTCCAAAATACGATAGAATATCGTTAACAGAACTATTCTCATCTGGATTCTCACAATACACCAACGCATCTCTGTCATAATTCTTATATGGCGAGCTGCTTCCTAAAAAATATGAAAATGTGTTTCTTCCACCTATTATATAACTGCTTCTATCAGCTATAAGATACTTATCATGAAGTCTTCCCATAGATTTCCATGGTGCAAACGGATTGACCTTATTATATATCTTAATGCTTGTTCCTTCTCCAGCTGCCAACGCTTCAAAATAAGGATTACCATTCATACGGAGAAATCCTGATACTCCATCAACTATTACATTTACCGATACTCCACGTTCTGAAGCATCTAGAAGCGCACCAAGAATAAGCTTTCCACTATCATCTGCCCTGAAATCAAAGGTTGATAATATAATCTCATACTTAGCGTTGCTTATCAGCTTAATACGCTCAAGCAGTGCATCTCCATTATCTTCTATAACTTCCGCCATTTCCGGCTCTGTTCTTGTCTTCCATATATTATCAACAGACAGCTCTTCTTTGTCCTCATCTGTCAATACTGGCTGTTTATGATATGTAATAAGCGCACAGCCAACTATGGCAATCACAATAATAAGTAGTATAGCAAGTATTATTAAGAATACTTTTATCACTTTCTTTAATCTATTTATACGCATATACTTTTTCCCTTTTTAAATATATAATCATCTGGAACTATATCTTATTGTATTTGTATAAGCTACAAAATGTGCAGCATCTTGTATTCTATCAGTATATACTGTTTATTGCAAGGTTAGTTGTGATTTCTTTATATATTCTTTATGTGTTTTATTTTTTTATTCTGATGCAATCTCAATGATTTATAGAAACTATTAATTAACCTCGACAGCTGTATGTCGATTTCAATACATCTAATGTTACTATTCAACCTTATGTAGTCATGCCAGTAATGGCCGGCTGGTGTTATTTCAATACATCTAATGTTACTATTCAACTATATGGCTATTGCTACATATAACCGCTTTAAAAAATTTCAATACATCTAATGTTACTATTCAACGCAAGTCCCATATTGGTTAGGAACTATAATTCACCCATTTCAATACATCTAATGTTACTATTCAACCAGATGAGTTCAGCGATGCAAAAGGTTCAAAATAATTTCAATACATCTAATGTTACTTTTCAACAAGACTGCTGTTGTTTCTTCCACCGAATATCCCATATTTCAATACATCTAATGTTACTATTCAACTTCCTACATCCACAGGCTCATCAACCAGCATTTTAGATTTCAATACATCTAATGTTACTATTCAACATGCGGAAAACCACTTGATAGAAATGGCTTTTATTGATTTCAATACATCTAATGTTACTATTCAACGTTGTTACCACTGGCAAAATTGCTTGAATTGCTGCATTTCAATACATCTAATGTTACTATTCAACGGCCAGGGTGCTATAGAAACGCAGAAGACAATTTCATTTCAATACATCTAATGTTACTATTCAACATAATTGCTTCATATAAATATAGCCCTGGAAATAATTTCAATACATCTAATGTTACTATTCAACCCAGTGCCGCCGGCCTTGTTTATGGACAGGCTATATTTCAATACATCTAATGTTACTATTCAACTGATACTGACTGAACTGTTGTTGTCCATCCAGAAGTATTTCAATACATCTAATGTTACTATTCAACTGATTCCATCGGTTATCCCTGTATTATCATTATAGGATTTCAATACATCTAATGTTACTATTCAACATTATGGTTTTATGTTAAAGTATTTTGGTATGTCATTTCAATACATCTAATGTTACTATTCAACTTCCTCATAATCCCTAAGAGGTCCTTCATCCGGACGATTTCAATACATCTAATGTTACTATTCAACGCAGCGTGGAGCGGCGACGGCGGCTTAAAACAATAATTTCAATACATCTAATGTTACTATTCAACGCATAAATTACATTATCCATTGTCTTTTCCTCCTGATTTCAATACATCTAATGTTACTATTCAACTGTCTATAAGTTCCACTACCAATTACACTTGTTACAATTTCAATACATCTAATGTTACTATTCAACCACTCAAATAACAAGCCATCAATTTTTGGCTTAACATTTCAATACATCTAATGTTACTATTCAACTTAAGAAAGTTACAAACAAAATTATCATTTATCTGAATTTCAATACATCTAATGTTACTATTCAACGAAGACTCCCATCTTGAATGGGGTGAGATGCCTGTATTTCAATACATCTAATGTTACTATTCAACTAATCAATAATCATAAAAGCTACAAGTGTTGCAAGATTTCAATACATCTAATGTTACTATTCAACAATTACAATTATGGTTTTATGATTTTCAAGAAAGAATTTCAATACATCTAATGTTACTATTCAACTAGCCTATCATTGTCAAGATCATAGCGGCTACCTAATTTCAATACATCTAATGTTACTATTCAACAATTTCTCCACCTGTAAAAGCCTTTGTTTTAGCTCATTTCAATACATCTAATGTTACTATTCAACTTAATATATATGTGCAGTCCGTCAGCAAGTTGAAAATTTCAATACATCTAATGTTACTATTCAACGAGCAAGCATATATCAACTTCACCATATTTATTCATATTTCAATACATCTAATGTTACTATTCAACAAGTCCACCCACAGCATTAGTTCCATGCTCGAATATTTCAATACATCTAATGTTACTATTCAACCAGACTACAGCTATAAAATTCCATTCCTTGGGATATTTCAATACATCTAATGTTACTATTCAACAAGGATGACATTAAAGCTGTTAAAGAGTATATCAAATTTCAATACATCTAATGTTACTATTCAACAGGGACTTCCTGCAACAGCTAAAGTTGTTTACGGCAATTTCAATACATCTAATGTTACTATTCAACCAAGGGAAAACACAAAGGAAATTAACCATATCATTAATTTCAATACATCTAATGTTACTATTCAACGATGAAGAATGAACCCAATTAACATTTTTCAGATGAATTTCAATACATCTAATGTTACTATTCAACGCCGCTTCCCCATTCCTTTTCTGCCTTCGATACGATATTTCAATACATCTAATGTTACTATTCAACGGGTAAGCATTTTACATTGAAAGACAGATATGTTTTATTTCAATACATCTAATGTTACTATTCAACCTATTGCTTTACATCAAACTATATTGATATTTGAATTTCAATACATCTAATGTTACTATTCAACATCTTCTATTTTTAATAAGAGAATAACAATGTCTAATTTCAATACATCTAATGTTACTATTCAACTCTATTAACAATAAAAAAGGTGGTATGTCTGCCGAATTTCAATACATCTAATGTTACTATTCAACAAAGTCCGAACACGCCGCCTGCGGTTCCGTCATGATTTCAATACATCTAATGTTACTATTCAACCGTTGCTGGTGTTTCTTATGTCAAGACTGAAAATTATTTCAATACATCTAATGTTACTATTCAACGGTGCTTAACAATAAAGAGGAATTACATAAATATAATTTCAATACATCTAATGTTACTATTCAACAAGACTGCCAACATTAGACATAACAGCGTGAAAAATTTCAATACATCTAATGTTACTATTCAACTTGCTTCACTCTCTGTCATACTCACACCTCTTTAATATTTCAATACATCTAATGTTACTATTCAACCCCAGTCCTAAAATACAATAGCCGTCTTCAAGTGCATTTCAATACATCTAATGTTACTATTCAACCACGCAACCGCCGCAAGGAAAAGCATATTGTTTTCATTTCAATACATCTAATGTTACTATTCAACCTGTAGCTTTTAAGCGTTCGTTTTCTCGCTGCTCTTATTTCAATACATCTAATGTTACTATTCAACTTTGCGGATATATCGCATTATCGTTTAAACTTCTCATTTCAATACATCTAATGTTACTATTCAACCCTCTGCCTGTCTAGCCCACGCCATATATTTACCTATTTCAATACATCTAATGTTACTATTCAACGTCTGCCATCTACCCTCAACGATAATCTTAGTACCTATTTCAATACATCTAATGTTACTATTCAACATACTCACACCTCGATTTCATCATCCTGTGGGAACATTTCAATACATCTAATGTTACTATTCAACCCAGAAGCACATTCGAGACCACCAGTAATAATACCATTTCAATACATCTAATGTTACTATTCAACTAATCGGACTTATACCCAGCAATTCACAGAGCCTATTTCAATACATCTAATGTTACTATTCAACTTATTATAATCATTTTAGTATGAATAATACTAAAATTTCAATACATCTAATGTTACTATTCAACTAATTAAAATTGAATTATCTTTTATTAAAAGAGGAATTTCAATACATCTAATGTTACTATTCAACGCATATAAAGAATTTAAGCAAAACAAAAGGAAGCAGATTTCAATACATCTAATGTTACTATTCAACATCATCAGCAATCAAGGCACCAGCTCCAGAAAGCAAATTTCAATACATCTAATGTTACTATTCAACCAACGATTTTAAGCCATCTATTTTACAGCCAATTCCACTATACTCACTATATTAGTACATTCTCATAAATTTTACCAGCCAATTCAATAATTATTTAAATTTATCTTTATTATTTGTTTAACCCACATATTTACAGGCTTTGTTAATATCTACACTAATAAACCAGCTGGTAATTTATTTAATTATTATATGATTAAATCTTCTCCTGTCAGCTCACCGCCATTTCCTAACACTTCTTCCCCAAACACACTGTCATTCTTAAGCTTGACAATACAGATAAAATCCTCATCCTTATTTATAACCTTTTTTAATTCTGCCCTCAGTGATATAAACCGAGATGGTGTCATATCACCTCTGAATACTGACTTTTGATAATGTGATAAATATTTTTTACATATCTTAAATACTTTCTGCACTCTTTTTTCGCCAACATCATAAAATAAAAATGCATAATTATAATTCAATTCTTTCTTCATTACATACCTTCTTTCAATAAAAATGGAACAAAATCTTTTTCTTCCAAAATACTTTTAATAAGTTTATAACAATCCAGCTTCAGTGCTGTTCTGTACGATACTTTTCTTTTTAGTAATGGATGCATAAACACTTTTTCCATTCTGTCTTCAAAAGCCTGCACAAATATTTTTCTTCCATCTTCATTTAAAATGCAGTAATTAACATTTTTATCAAAATGCTTTTCCACCTGTAATTTTCTATTATTAACCAAATCAAATATAGTTCTATATACAATAACTGGCTTGAATACCTCACTTATATCAAGACTTAGTGAAAATCTTCCTTCAGACGGCTCATGCAGAAAACTTATTCTCTGGTCTAGATGTGTCTGATATATTGCTGAAATAGTTTTTGTATACAACAATGTATTTCCAAAAGAAATCAAGGCATTAATTGGATTATCCGGTGGTCTTTTTACCCTTTTATTCATTACAAAATCATCTGGCAGAAAATATCTGAAATTATCATAAAAACGCATCCACACTTCACCCTCATATGCCATTAACTCCTTCACATCTTCTGCCTGTTCAACTGATTTTAAAAAATCACTTTTTATCCAGTCTATTGTTTCCTTAACATCTTTTTTATCGTGCTTATAATAATGATAAAGAAGCTCATAAATATTAAGTCCAATTCCCCTGACTATTGGTCTGGCAATACTCATTCTGTCATCGTTATATTTACCAACCTGCTTTACCAAAAGCTTTCCACTAAGATAATGGTCCCTCGGATAATATGTACCGCTATATCCTCCATAGTAATTAAAGAAATGTACTATAATATTATTTTGTGACAAAAAATCTAACAGCTTTGTATTAATACTAACTTCGTTAAAGCAAAATATTTCCTTCGTATTTTCTACTGGAATATACACATTTTTTCCATTCTTACGGAAACATAATGAATTATCTTTTCTTGTTAATTCTCCCATTGACATTATATATCTTGTACTTCCCATAACACGCCTTTCCTATTGCATCATATATAACAATATTCATAATAGGCACATTTTTTACATTTGCTGCTATTAAGTCTTTCTGGTGGCTTATCACTTGCAATTAAATCCTGTATTTCATTAATATACCCGTCAAGTTCCTTTTCCAGTTCTTCTGTTAATTGTAGAATCATAACTTTCTTATCGCTTTTATTCTTTTCTACAAACTCAAGCTTTCCTTTTCTTACTACGCCCTTATTTTTTAATACTTTTAAATAATACAATAGCTGCCATTTTGCTGCTTCTACATCTGCATCCGACTTTTTTACTTCTGTAAGATATTCTTTGGTAAGCTTATCAAGCCTTATATTGTCTATTGCAATCTCTGAATTACTTTTATCTGCCGATTTTTCTTCGTGAATTGCCTTGCCTATCTTAACCTGCTCACTATTATCTTCCAGATTTAACCTGTTACCGTGTAGATAACATTGTCTTTTGCAATGAAAATAATAATTAATCAATGTACCATTCACCTGCATACTAATTCTCCTTTCTACGCACGTTTTTCGCCTATTAAATTTGTGTCAAGTTTGCGCAGCCACAAATCATACGTATAAAAAATCAGATATTAATCTAATTTTTTACTACCTCCTTATATGAATAAATCTTCATTATCCTTGAATAAATCTTTATTTAACACTCCATTTTCATCATAATAATCTTCACCATTTTCCACATAAAAAATATCTCCTATCTGCTCATTCCACTCCAGATGTTCAACAACAGGTTTATGTTTTTCATTATATAACTCTATTTTAAACTGATACATAAACATATTCATTTCACTTCTGATATTATGCAGTTTAACTGTCTTTTCCTGATAAGACATATGATTATCCTGTAAAAGTTCTTTATACTCTTCCCATATCTTTTTACCATCTATAACATTCTCAGGATTATTTTTATCAATAATATTTCTTGAAAAATAAATCGAATACATCTGTCTGTTATCATCTATGAGCTTCATTTTATCTGCAACTTTATTAAAATCCAGCTTTCCTACCTCTTTTCTGATAAATTCATCTATATTATTATCGTTACATTGTCCCTGGGCATTTTTTAAAACTGGTATTACATATTTTTCATAATAATCATAAAAATCTTTAGAATTAAGTACTTCTCTTATTTCCTCATTCATTAAAGTATTATCAGTATCCACGCGAACATCTTGCCTGTATATTCCTTTAGCATCGTCCATATTAAAGAAATATACAACTCCATCTTTCCTGCACGACCTGTTAATTCGTCCTATAAACTGTTCCTCGCTGTCAAGTCTTGATATATCTTTATATCCTATGTCCATATCTATATCTACACCTGCTTCAATAACCTGTGTTGCAACAAGAATGACTTCCTGCATATTTTCAATGTCAGCAATTATATCTTTACGTTCCTGTATGCTGCTATCGCCTGTTATTAACCTGACTGGACATTCTGCGCTTTCACTTATATGTGCATAAAATTCTTCTGCACTTGATTTTCTTATAAATTCTATAAGTATTCTCTTATTTTTATGTTGCAAAATGTGTTCTTCCAGCTCAGCAATTCCTATTTTTCTGTTAAGAAGTTCATAATTAACTTTCACCCTATTGGCAAACATTCTGTGATTAAAATATTTTTCTCTGTTATTTATCAATCTGACAGCTTTGGCATTATTATTGGTAAGCAATTCAAGATTAGGCAGAGTTGCTGACATTATAATTATTTTTATATCTAATAACTGTGCATATGCCTTTAGAAAATTTATCATTGCTCCCCATTTGCTATTGTTGTAACTTTGAATTTCATCTAAAACAATAACTGAATGACATAACTGATGAAATCCAAATGTACTATCTTTAGACCTGCCAAACATTGTATC
>OGMH01000753.1_pt1 | contig 14370 bp, 11 predicted proteins | sample 1573191 | NCBI WGS metagenome assembly OGMH01 (sample SAMEA2581978, study PRJEB24529) | metagenome | biome: Human gut stool | place: China | collected 2011 | reverse complement strand
AATGATTCCTTCTTCGTTGATAATAAAGGTTGTACGGAAGGTGCCCATGTACTTTCTTCCATACATGCTCTTTTCGCCCCATACGCCAAATTCCTGTACCAGTTTCTGCTCGGTATCGGCAATGAGTGTAAACGGCAATGAATTTTTCTCGATAAATTTCTGATGCGATTTCTGGTCATTGATGCTGACACCAATTACTTCGTATCCCTGTTTACGTAATTCTTCGTAATTGTCGCGCAGGTTACATGCCTGGGCTGTACATCCTGAGGTCATGTCTTTCGGATAGAAGTAAAGTACGATTTTCCGTCCTTTATAGTTACTCAGACGGATTTCTTCTCCTTTTTCGTTGAGTCCTAAAAACTCAGGTGCTTTGTCTCCTATATTCATAAGTAAAAATGATGGGGAACTCTATAAAAAAGGAAATTGAGAGCCGAAAAAGAGAATCCAGACTTCCTTTTCCGGTTCCCAATTTCCAGATGTCTATTGATGAATTACAGTTCGAGATCGCCGTCGAACACTTCGTGCCATGGCAATCCGTTCTTGTTCAGTTCGTCCATGAATGGATCCGGATCGAATTCTTCCACATTCCATACACCCGGACGTTTCCAAAGGCCTTTCAGATACATCATGGCTCCGATCATGGCCGGAACACCGGTTGTATAGCTTACGCCCTGCATACCGGTTTCCTGGTAAGCGGCCTGGTGAGAACAGTTGTTATAAACATAATAAGTACGTTCTTTTCCGTCCTTGATACCCCGGATACGGCAACCGATGGAAGTTTCTCCTTCGTAGTTTTCACCCAGATCCTGCGGATTAGGCAATACGGCTTTCAGGAACTGAAGCGGAACGATTTCCATACCATTATAGTTGATCGGTTCGATGCTGGCCATACCGATGTTCTGGATCACACGCAGGTGAGTCAGGTATTCTTGTCCGAAAGTCATCCAGAAGCGTGCACGCTTGATAGTCGGATAGTTCTTGACAAGTGATTCCAGTTCTTCGTGATACAGCAGGTAAGAGTCGCGCGGACCGATATTCGGATAGGTCAGAGCCTTATGGAACTCCAGAGGCTGGGTTGTAATCCACTGGCCGTTTTCGTAATAACGTCCGTTCTGTGTAATCTCACGAATGTTGATTTCCGGATTGAAGTTGGTTGCAAAAGCTTTATGGTGGTTACCAGCATTGCAGTCTACAATGTCGAGATATTGAATTTCGTCGAAATGATGTTTTGCTGCATATGCGGTATATACTCCGCTTACTCCCGGGTCGAATCCACATCCCAGAATGGCTGTCAGTCCGGCTTCTTCGAAGCGTTTCTTATAGGCCCACTGCCAGCTATATTCAAAGTGAGCTTCATCTTTCGGCTCATAATTGGCTGTATCCAGATAATTCACTCCCGCTTTCAGACAGGCTTCCATGATTGTCAGGTCCTGATAAGGAAGAGCTACGTTGATAACGATTTCAGGTTTAAAACTGTTGAATAAAGTCACCAGTTCATCCACATTGTCTGCATCAACTTTAGCGGTCTTGATGTTCGGGTTGCCGATTGCTTTCACAATCGCGTCACATTTTGACTGGGTACGGCTGGCAATCATCACCTCAGTGAATACTTCAGGATGTTGAGCCACTTTGTGTGCAACAACGGTACCTACACCGCCTGCACCGATAATCAATACTTTACTCATTTATTTAGTTGAACTTTTTATGCCCGGTAAACGTTACCGTTCAGTATGCAAAGATAAGAAATTTTTCCAAACCTGATGCAGTAAATGGAATATCTCTGTATTTTTGCAAAGGAAAGTATAATCAAAACGAAAGTTATATGAAGAAAATGTTTTCAAGTGTGGCAGTGGTTTGTGCTGCCCTGATGATGGCTAGTTGTGGTTCTGGAAAGAATGCGGTTGCCGTCGATCTTTCTGGAGAATGGAATATTGTGGAAGTGAATGGTCAGCAACTTTCTGGAGATTCTGATCCGTTTATTGGTTTTGATATGGAAGGAAAACGCATTTATGGTAATGCCGGATGCAACCGGATGATGGGTGCTTTTGAACTGGATTCTGTAAATGCAGGTAAAATCAAATTGACCCAGATGGGTATGACCCGTATGATGTGTCCGGATATGGAAACGGAACGTGTAGTAACGGAAGCCTTAAACAAAGTGGCCGGATATACCGGAACCGAAGCCGGAGTTGCGTTAACCGATGCTGAAGGTAAGGAACTGGTGATCTTGCAGAAACGTGAGCAAAAGGCATTGTCACTGGCTGATCTGGCAGGTGAATGGAAGATTGCTACAGTGGACGGTGCAGAGGTTGTTGTAGGCAAGGAGGATAAAGTTCCTTTCCTGGCTTTTGATACTGCAGAAATGCGGGTACACGGAAATGCCGGATGCAATCTCATTAACGGCGGCTTCTCACAGGAAGAAGGCCAGCCTGCTTCTTTGCGCTTTTCACAGATGATTTCAACCATGATGGCTGGTCCGAACATGGAACTGGAAGGAAAGATTCTGAAAGCTATTGATCAGGTGAGAAGTTTTGCAGCAGGTGAGAACGGTGTTGTCATCTTGCAGGATGCTGAAGGCAATGCCGTATTGACACTTGTAAAGAATACAGAAGGAAAGTTGTCTGAATAATTATGGGAAAGACACAGAAACGGAAGATGTGAACCGAAATATCGTTTCTGTGTCTTTTTTTATTATTTGTTCAGCCAAAGTTTGAGCAAAGGAACCTTGTCCCGGATGATGTAGACGGGATCCTGGGGAGAAGGCTCTATGCGGATGACGGCTTTCCCGTTGAAGTGGTTCTGGATACTTCTGATGGAATCGGCAGAAAGAATATATTGCCTGTTTGCCCGAAAGAAGGTCTGAGGATCCAGTTGGTCTTCCAGTTTGTTTAGCGGAAAATCCAGGACATGTGACTTGTGGTCTCTGGTAACGGCAAATGTAACTTTCTCTTCTGAATAGAAGTAGGCGATATCTGTGACCTGAATGAGATAGCATTGTTTATTTCTGGAGATCAGAAAGCGGGTACGGTATTGTTTCTCTTTTTTCTCCATGAAAGATTTTAAAAGCTGCTCGATGTTGTAGTTCTGGCTCTCCGGAGCAGAGGGCGACAGGCGTTCGAATTTGCAGATGGAATCCAGCAGTCTTTCTTCATGAATCGGTTTTAATAAATAATCAATGCTGTTCACCGTAAAGGCACGTACGGCATATTCGTCGTAAGCAGTAGTGAAGACGATCATGCTTTTAGGCTGAGCCTGTTCGATGAAAAGAAAGGAAATGCCGTCATTCAATTGTATGTCCAGGAATATAATGTCCGGATGCGGATTCTCCTTGAACCAGCTGACAGCTCCTTCTATGGTGCCGGGAAGTACGGTAATCTCCCATTCCGGCCGTACTTTCTGGATCATTCTGTTCAGCAGACGGGCTGCCGGGAATTCGTCTTCTATAATTACAGCTTTTATTTTATTCATATAGCAAAGGTACTTTTATAATAAATTTATCCTCGTCGTTTTCGATAATAAGTTCTCTGTTGCACAATAATTTATAGCGTTGGGAAAGATTCATGAGGCCTTTTCCCGAAGAGATGACTCCCTGTTTAAGTTTTATCGGATTGGAAACACTGAGCCAGATTTCATTATTAAGTATTTCCGTTGTCAGGCAGACCTTCATCGGTTTATTGATGCTGATTACATTGTGCTTGATGACGTTTTCTATCAGCAGTTGCAGAGTTAAAGGCGGAATAGGTACATCCCAATATTTGTCGTCAATCCGGTTGTTGATAGCGAGGCAATCCCCCAAACGTACTTTCTGAAGCAGAATGTAAGTATTAAGGAAGTCAAGTTCTTCTTTCAATGGGATGGTATGTTTATCCTGATAATAAAGAATGTATCTGTATGTATCGGCAAGGTTTCGGGTGAATTCTATGGCGTTCATCGGGTTATATTCTATTTCAGAAATAAGTGTATTCAGACTGTTGAACAGGAAATGAGGATTTAACTGGTTTTGTAAAGCCATATATCTGGCTTGTGCTGTTTTTTCTTCCAGCTCTTCTGCGCGTTTGTATAACTTTACCAGGTCTACATAAAAGCGGTTTAACATGAACTGCCCTACAATAATCAGTTCTACGAACCATACGGCAAGCATGACATACAGCCCTTTGTCTTTCAGAATAAAAGGGTGAGGGGAGTCTATCAGCAATTTGGTAGAAATGAGCAGCAGATAATTGGATATGAAAAGAATAATAGCAGCTGTTATTAATCCAACGGATAACATGCGGTGGTTTTTCAGGAAATACTGATAGTACATCATCAGTCTTTCATTGATGTATTTTACGCTGAGTCCTACTCCGTTGAACAATATCACAACGGCTGCAAAGGCTTGAAAAGTCATCAGCCGGTCTTGATACTGGGAGGGAATGTCGGCATAATATACCAGAAGGAAATAGGAGAAGCATCCTATTCCGGAGAATAAAAATACATCCCATAAATACCGCTTGATGTTTTTCAGTTTTCTTTTCATATGATATCACTAGTGTCCACTAAAAATTAGAGGACGAGTTAAAAATTATAATTACTAAATAAATTTGGTCCATCAAGACCGCTTTGTTCTTTGACATCATTGAATTTAGTTTTGCTGAAGAGCTCCCTTAATGGAGTCTTGTCCGTAAGAGAAATGCCAAGAATTTGTAGAACCTCGTATGTCGATCTGTCCAGTTTCATATCATGTTGCATGATAGCTACAAGACAGTAGGCAATGATTGCTGAGTAGACTTGTATCTTTACAGCGTTCTCGGAAGTACCCCAAAATTTCTTTATTTTAAGGTGTTGCTTGAGCCATTTAAAGAACAGTTCCACTTGCCAACGATTCTTGTAAAGTTCCGCGACCTGTAAGGCTTGAATATGTTTTGCATTTGTAAGATAAATGAACTCCCTTTCGTCTTCTTCATCCCAAAACCTCACCAAACGAATCGTTTCAGGGTATGATTTTTGGGTATAGAAACCGGTAAGTTCAATCTCACAGTCGGACTGTATATTCTTAGGTAAACGTCGTTTCCATTTGAGTACTTTCGCCTTAATATTTGTTTTAGCCCGTACAACCAAAAACGAATCCATCATATGTATCTTATAGAGACGATGATAATCGTTATATGCACGGTCAAAAACATAGAAAGAGCCAGACTCATAAGGTATTACATCCATTGCCTTGACATCGTTTATCTTTGCTTCGGTTATATGGATAAAGGCAGGTACTTGAGTCTCTACATCATACAACGTATGGATTTTGATACCTCCCTTATGTGTACGAAAGTTTGCCCAAGGAAACAGTTTCAGACACAAGTCAATCGTTGTAGAATCGAAGGCATATACATTTCCGTTTAGTTTGAATATGTCATTTATTCTTTTCTTTCTGGCCTCGCTTATCATATAGAATGCGAAGTCCTCAAAGATACGGTAGTCCCGGTTCTCATTTGCTTTTGCAAGGTTACTCCGAGTGACATGTTTCCCAACCCCAAGATGGTAGCATTTCTCTTGATGTGCATTCAGCGCAACAATCAGATCACGAAGACTTTCGCGGTTACACAATTGTCCGAATATCAAAGTAAGAAGTTGATTCCAGCAAGTAAAATGCTTAACATACTTGTTGCCATCATACTTCTTTACGATACGGAGAAACTTGTAGTTGTCTAAAAACTCAACCATTTGGGCGAAAACGTATTTGTCTTTATTCATATACAGCCTAAGTTAAGGCTGCAAAGTTATGATTTCAAATCGTTGCGCAAGAAAATCTCTTGTAACAAACTGTAATTCAATTATTTCAAAGAACTATTTGCGATTTTTAGTGGACAGTAATGATATGATATTATTATTGAGTTATGGTGTCTATTCGGCCGACCGCTCTGTCCAATCCGCTTTTTGCAATCTGTGCATTTAGTTTAGACTGAATGTAGTTGACTTTGGCATCCTGATGGTATAGCTGGGCATTTATCACTTCGACAATGGAAATATTACCTTCTTTATATTTGTCCATGGCCATTCTTTCATTGTCTGCAGCTTTTGACAGAGAGCTTTCGGTTAATTTTACTTTGTCTATGGCTTGTGAGTAGTTGTAAAAGGCTGTTTCTATCTCCAGACGGATGTTATCCGTTACTTTCTGATGATTCTCAACAGCTATGTTTACACTGTATTTGCCTGATTTTTTGGTATGCTTGCGTTTTCCCCACTCAAATATGGGTACAGATAATTTGGCATATACGGCATAATTGGAATCCAGATCAGACTTGAAGTCATAGCCCGGAGATGAATAGCTGCCGTCGATACCGACTGACAGTTTAGGCAGATACTGTGCGTTGGCTATTTTGGATGCAGCTTTCTGAATATCAATTTTATGGCTGGCGATTTGCAGTTCCGGTCGGGTGGCCATTGCTGTGTTTAAAGTTTCGGAGTAGTCTTGTACATCCGTCAATGGCATAACGACGGAATCAGTTTCAATAAATTCATTGAAAGGAATTCCGGAGAAAGAATTCATTGACAAGCGTGCCACTTCGGCATCATTGCGCGATTGGATCAGACGGTATTCAGCATCATTGAGTTTTACTTCGGCCATGAGCAGGTCATTCCGGTCTGAATATTCTTCATCGACACGGTCTTTGACTACTTTGACCAAGGTGGATACTGATTCTTTCAATTCTTCAGCAACCGTAACCATTTCCTGGCGTGCCACTTTATTCCAGTAGTATACATCCGCATCGTAAATAATGTTGTTGGTGATACGTATTTGCTCATAATGTGACAATTCACTTTCTTTTTTCATTAGTGTCCCTTAAAATCGGGACAAATTAATATTAATCAAACAATCCCGGAAAAAGGGAAGAATTGAGTTCTTTGACATCGTTGAAATTAGTCTTCTCAAACAGTTCTTTAAGGCATGTTTTGTCCGTAAGAGAAATGCTTAGAATTTGTAGAACTTCATATGTTGACCGTTCCAGTTGCATGTCATGTTGCACTATAGCAACAAGGCAATAACTGATAATGGCAGTACTGATTTGGATTCGAACAGCGTTCTCCGTAGTACCCCAAAACTTCTTAATTTTGAGGTGCTGCTTTAGCCATTTGAAGAACAACTCAACCTGCCAGCGGTTTTTATACAGTTCAGCGATTTCAAGTGAAGTGAGATGAAAAGCATTGGTAAGAAAGACAAACTCTCTATCCTGATTTTCGTCTCTGTACTTCACTAAGCGCAACCGCTCAGGATACTTCTGCCGAGTGATTATGTCGGTAAGTTCTATTACAGAATCGGTAAGTACATTCTTTGGCAATCTGCGTCTCCATCGGATACATTTAAACTGTAGATTCTTCTTGGCTCTCACCACAAAGAAAGACTCGTGCAAATGTATCTTATAAAGTTCTTTGAAGGCATTGTAACCGCGGTCAAACACATAGTAAGACCCTGATTCATAAGGAATATACTTTATCGCTTTTGAATCGTGGACAGATGCTGTAGAGATGTGGAAGTATGCTGGGACTTGTGCTTCCAAGTCATACAACACATGAGCTTTTATACCACCCTTCTTCTTACGAAACTTAGCCCACCAAAAGATAGACAGACATAAAGGTATTGTCGTAGAATCGAAAGCATACACATGTCCTTTCAACTTAAAAATATCTGTTGCCTGTTTTTTCCGAGCCTGTTCCATCATGAAGAATGCAAAATTTTCAAAGATGCGGTAATCTCGATTTTGGTTGGCTGAAGCAAATGTCGTTTTAGCAATAGGATTTCGTCCTATTCCAAGATGATAGCATTTGGTATGATGCGCTTCCAGTGCCACGACTACATCGCGTAAACTTTCACGATTACTAAGCTGACCAAACATCAGTGCAAGAAGTTGGTTCCAGCACGTGAATGACTTGACATACCAATTGCCATTATATTTGTCAACTAAGTGACGAAACTTGTCTTTATCGAGAAATTCTATCAATTGGGCAAAGACATATTTGTTTTTGTTCATATGCAGTCTATCTTATAGACTACAATGTAGTAAATTCAAATCGTCGCACCCTAAAAATGCTTGTAAAAGACTATATTTCAATTATTTCAAAGACCAATTTCCATTTTTAACGGGACAGTAATGTTCTTTTTTAGCTTTATCGTATCCGGCTTTTATTGCACCTCCCGCATAAATGGGCTGTGCCAGAGTCAGTGATGCTCCATATTTGGAGTTCCGTCCCTGAAAACTTACCGGTTCATTAAGCGAAGGAATATCAACGGAAAGCTCTGCCGGATTGCCGGTATAGTTGAAATTGGCATTACCGGACAAAGAGGGAAGGAAATCAGCCTTGGCTGATTTCTCTTTTTCCTTTTGTATGGAAACGGCATATCCTGCAGCTTTTATGTCTTGATTGTATTCTTTCACTTTGGCACGATATTCTTGTAAAAAATTGCTCTGTTGTGCCTGGGTCTGGATAGAAATACCTGCCAGGCACAGGAAAATCCATTTGTTCATTCTCTGGATCGTTGGTAAAGTTAAGAAAAAGTTCCACATAAAATTCGATGTAAAGCTATAGACATTATATTTTGTAAAAAATGGCATATAAGGCTGGGGTTACAAAGAGAGTAAGCAATGTCGCGAACGACAAACCGAATACAATCGTTGCTGCCATGCCGCCAAATACGACGTCAAATAAGAGAGGGATGCTTCCGAACACGGTTGTCAGGGCTGCCATCAATACCGGACGTACTCTGGAAACGGTAGCTTCGATGACTGCTGTGTAGGGGGCAACGCCTGCCCGTCGCTGTACATTGACTTCATCCAGCAGGACAATTACATTTTTAATGATCATACCCAATAGTCCCAGCCAGCCGGCGATGCAAAAGAAACCAAACTGGAATCCGGTAAGCAACAGGCCGAATACCATTCCGATGAGTGATAACGGCAAAATAAGAAAGATAATAAGCGGTTGCCGGAAATTTCCGAAAAGCATGACCAGAATAACTGTCAGCATGATGATAGCCAGCGGGAAATATTTGGTCAAGGCCGCCATTGCTTCTTTCTGGTCTTTATATTGTGAATCCCAGAAGAAACTGTATCCTTCAGGAAGTTTGATGTTTTCAATTTCTTCCCGTATTTCGGAATGTACTTCTTTCATGGTATGTCCGCGTTTCACATCACATTGGGCAGCCATGGAAAGTTGGCGATTATATGTACGGACAAGCGGATATTCCCATGCCAGGTTGAGGCCGTCAGTTACCTGGCCAAGTGGTGCTGAGTTTGTTCCGTTCCATATTTGCAGATCTTCCAGCCCTTCTGTATTCCAGGAGGAATTCGTTTCAGTACGCAATAAGACAGGAACTTTCTTGTCGTTATCCCGATAAACTCCTATGGCTGTTCCATCGTTTACTGATTTCACGGCATTCATAATGTCACTGCGTCCGATGTTCAGCCTTCCTGCTTTTACCGGATCATAACCGGCCTTTATCATCATGGCCATGTTTCCCCATTCATTGCGTGCATTCAGCACTTTCGGGTTCTTGCGCATGATTCCAATAGCTATATTTGTCAGGGAGTCCAATACGGCAGGATCATCGCCGCAGAAACGGGCTTCAATCAAGGCCTGGGGGATGCTGTTTATTTCAAAGCTGTTGACGCGTATAAGTGCATCCTGAAATCTTTCGGGCAGTTCATGATATAATATTTCTTGTAACTCTCGTGATTTTTCAGGGCTTTCCGCTTCTATCAGACATTGAGCATAATTAGGTTGCGGACCGTAAGCAGCATTAGCCAGATAATATCTTGGTGGCGTTTGTCCGATATAAGTAGACACTTTTTTGATGCCATCGAAGGTTTGCAGAAACTCTGTCAGTTGTGCTGCCTGTCTTTCACTTTCTTCGATACGGGTTCCTTCCGGTAGCCACATGTCAATGGAGAAGTACTGCTTGTTTAATAATGGCATAAACTGTTGGGGAATATATTTGAATCCCCATCCTGCTATTGCCAGCAGTACAACCATGCATCCGATGACTGTATATCTTTTCTTAATTGTAAAGCTTAATGCCTTGCGGAAGAAGTCATATATACGGCCGCTGAACAATTCGTTTTTCAATTCTTCCGGTCGTGGACGTCTTACAAATTCTTGAACGAAAAATAGAATCCAGCTGAGCAGCAGAGAAACGGCTATCACGATGAATAATGAAGAAAGGATTTCTCCTGTAATATGGGGTGAAAGATACACCGGCAGAAAGGTGAGGACTGCAATCAGAGTAGCTCCGAGGAGTGGCATGGCAGTGCTTGATACAGCATTTAGGATAGCTATGCGTTTTCTCATACCACGCTGCATGTTAACCAATGCTGCATCGTATACAACAATTGCATTATCTACCAGCATCCCCATGGCAATGATTATGGCAGCCAGTGACATTCGCTGCAGGGCAATACCTGTTGCCTGCATGTAGATCAAGGTACCGAAAATGGAGAATATAAGTCCGCTGCCTATCAGAAAACCATTCTTAAATCCGATGAAGAATAGTAATACCGCTACTACGGTTAATACGGAAACGATCAGATTCATGATAAATCCATCGTTGGCTACGGCTGATTCATATCCTTGGTCGTAGATAATATCCAGTTCGTATCCCTCGGGCATTTCTGCTTTCATCTTATTGATTTGTTGGGATACCAGCTCTGCCATTTCAACGACATTTCCATCGGAAACCGTAGATATGGCTATACCTACAGCTGGAATATTACCGATTCTCATCAGGTTTCTTGCAGGACGTGAGTAGCTTTCTTGAATATCTGCTATCTCTCCCAAACGGAAATATTCGCCTTTGCGCGAAACAATTGTCAGATTTTCTATTTCTTCCAGATTGGTAAAACTTCCTGTTGCTTCTATTCGGAGACGGTTGGTTGAGGTTTCAATGGCTCCGGCATCAACAACTTTGTTTTGTCTTTCAAAAGCAGAAGAGATGTCACTCATCATCACACCACTTTGGGACAATAATGACGGATTGACTGTAACTTCAATCGTTCGGTTCTGGATACCGAACAGTTCTACTTTGGCTACATCTTTTACATCTAATAATTCGTTTTTTATATCTTTGGCACAATCTTCCAGTTCACGGTATGTATGCGTTTCACTGCTTAGACCATAAAAAACTCCCAAGACGTCGCCAAAATCATCATTGACAACAGAAGGACCGGCTCCGGCTGGTAGTTTGTTTTGTACATCATTGACCTTTCGGCGGAGTTTATCCCAAAGTTGCTGCATATCTTTGGCACGAATTTCTTTCTTTAATATACGGTAATTTTAGAGAGTCCTGTCCGGTTTTCTGTTTTCAGATAATACAATTCTCCCAATGACTGGATTGCTTCTTCCAGAACATCGGTTACTTGTCGCTGTACTTCCATGGGTGAAGCACCCGGATAAGAAGTGGTGACGAGGGCCTGTTTGATGGTAAATGGTGCATCTTTGAGCTTTCCCATGTTGTTATATGTGAATATGCCTCCACCCAACATCAATATTAGCATCAGCCAGCTTAAGGCCTTGTTGGTCAGGAAAAATTTTGCTAAACTTTTCATTGGTTTCCTTATTCTTGAATAGTTATTTCTTGGTTTTCTGATAAGTAGGTAAGCCGTGTAACAGCAATTCTTTCTCCGGCAGAAAGTCCGGAAAGAATTTCTATCTGATTGTTTTTAATTAATTTCCCGGTTTTTACAGGTGTCTTGACAACCTGGTTCTGATCTGTAACTCTCCAGACAAAAGATCCTTCTTCATTGGTGTGACAGACAGCAGTTTGGGGGATAGCGACACTCTGGTGTAAAGATGAAGATGAGCTGGGAGTCGGGATTGATAGAGAGCCGACCATCCCCCCTAATAAACTGTTGTCTGAGTTATTGATGATTGCAGTGAATAAATAAGAGATATTATTGTCTGTTGCACTTTGTGTGACAAAAGTCTTTTCCGGAACAAACGTTTTTCCTTTCAAATTATTGAAGACAATATTGCAGGCGTCTGCAGATATCTTTCGGGCATTTACGGCCATATCTTCTGGTATGTAAGCTTCTATTTTGATTTGGGATAAATCAATGAATGACACAATCGGATAAGAAGCTTTGACTTCCTGATAACGTTCAATATTGACATTTTGAATGTATCCGTCGAAAGGAGCATATAGCTTTGTATCTTTTAATTCATTGGCAGCAGTTTTAAAGTCTGCCTGGGCTTTCTCATAATCGGCCTTGGCTTTTTCGTAGTTGGTTCCTGATATATTACCTTTTTCATATAGATTTGAGATTCGTCTGTAGTCGGCTTCAGCCTGTTTGAAAACAGCTTCGGCGCGTTGTTTCCGAATCTGAAAGTCACGGTCGTCAATGGCAGCAATCAAATCTCCTTTTCGGTAAAACTGTCCGCTTTGTGCTTCGAATGTATATATAGGGCCACCTACCCGGAAAGAGAGCTCCGTAGTCCTATAGGGTTGTGAAATGAATGAATAACTGCGTTCAGGAGATGCTTCCAGTTTTTCTGCATGGATAATTTTTACATTAGGGGCTTTTTCCTCTTTAGGAGACTGGTTGTTGCATGATATGAGGCAATACGTACATGCAAGGAATAAAAGTACTTTTTTCATTTTGATCTTCTCTTGGATATTGTTTTTATTCTTTGCAAAAATAGATCGTGGCAAATAAGATTTCAATGATGCCGTTTCTTAACCGTTATATAGAGATTCCGAATTGTAGGAAACTATATCTGAACCGTAGATATGAAATATTATATATAAGGAATAGGTATAAATGGGATACTTTTAAGGCGTAATGTAAAAAATGGCGTATTTTTTCGCTGAATCTGTCAGATATTACTGACAAGATGTCTGTTGAGTTTAAAAAATGAGGCTAATTTGTTTTGGCACGCCATTTGTTTAAATGAAGACGTAATGCTTCGGCATTGCAGAGTAAACTAGAATAAAAATAATAAAAATAGATACAATTATGGGAAAGATTATTGGTATTGACTTAGGAACAACAAACTCTTGTGTTGCAGTATTCGAAGGTAACGAACCTGTGGTAATTGCCAACAGCGAAGGTAAACGTACAACTCCTTCTGTTGTAGGTTTCGTTGATGGCGGTGAGCGTAAGGTTGGTGATCCTGCAAAACGTCAGGCTATCACAAATCCGAAACGTACGGTATATTCTATCAAACGTTTCATGGGTGAAACTTATGATCAGGTTCAAAAAGAAATTTCACGTGTACCTTACTCTGTAGTAAGAGGTGATAACAATACTCCGCGTGTAGATATTGACGGACGTCTGTATACTCCGCAGGAAATTTCAGCAATGATTCTTCAGAAAATGAAAAAGACTGCTGAAGATTATCTGGGACAGGAAGTTACTGAAGCTGTTATTACAGTTCCGGCATACTTCTCAGATTCACAGCGTCAGGCTACTAAGGAAGCTGGTCAGATTGCAGGTCTGGAAGTAAAACGTATTGTGAACGAACCGACTGCTGCTGCCTTGGCATATGGTGTAGACAAGTCTAACAAAGATATGAAGGTAGCTGTATTCGACCTTGGTGGTGGTACATTCGATATTTCTATACTTGAATTTGGTGGTGGTGTATTCGAAGTATTGTCAACTAACGGTGATACTCACCTGGGTGGTGATGACTTCGACCAGGTAATCATCGACTGGTTGGTACAGGAATTCAAGAATGATGAAGGTGCAGATCTGACAACAGATCCGATGGCTATGCAGCGTTTGAAAGAAGCTGCTGAAAAAGCTAAGATCGAATTGTCTTCTTCAACTTCTACAGAAATTAACTTGCCGTACATCATGCCGGTAGCTGGTGTGCCTAAGCACTTGGTTAAGACTTTGACTCGTGCTAAATTCGAAGCTTTGGCTCACAACTTGATTCAGGCTTGTCTTGAACCTTGTAAGAAAGCAATGAGTGATGCAGGTTTGAGTAACTCTGATATCGATGAAGTTATCCTTGTAGGTGGTTCTTCTCGTATACCGGCTGTTCAGAAACTGGTAGAAGATTTCTTCGGCAAAGTTCCTTCTAAGGGTGTAAATCCGGATGAAGTAGTAGCTGTAGGTGCTGCAGTTCAGGGTGCCGTTTTGACAGATGAAATCAAGGGTGTAGTTCTTTTGGACGTAACTCCGCTGTCAATGGGTATTGAAACCATGGGTGGTGTGATGACAAAATTGATTGATGCCAACACTACTATTCCGTGCAAGAAGAGTGAAGTATTCTCTACAGCAGCTGATAACCAGACTGAAGTTACCATCCACGTTCTGCAGGGTGAACGTCCGATGGCTGCTCAGAACAAATCAATCGGTCAGTTCAATTTGACTGGTATTGCTCCGGCTCGTCGTGGTGTTCCTC
>OGMH01000742.1_pt1 | contig 14524 bp, 10 predicted proteins | sample 1573191 | NCBI WGS metagenome assembly OGMH01 (sample SAMEA2581978, study PRJEB24529) | metagenome | biome: Human gut stool | place: China | collected 2011 | reverse complement strand
AGACATTTTGCTTTTCCGGAACTGATATGTGCCCTTTTATATATTCCTGAAGTGTTCATAAACACCCAGTAACTTCCCCTGTAATCAAATGCACTCGTCACTTTCTTAAAATAAGCCGTATCATAAATTTTGCTGTTCACACCAGATGAATCAAACCCTGAATACCCATGATTTCTCATATATTTATCACTCGCAAGAAAATACTTGTGATACACCACTCCATCCTGATTTCTGCCGTTGTCACTGTCAACAGAATCATCCCATGTAACATCAACATTATACCAGTTTGAACCTATCTTAATCTGATTCCACACATGATCCATATACTCCGAATCAACGAAATGCACTGAGAATCCCAGTTTTTCCATAACCGCAGCATAGGCAAGTGAATAACCCTGGCAGTTTCCTTTATGTTTTACCAGAACACCATACTCGGTAAGTCTTGAATTATTTGAAACTTTATCCTCATATGAAGTATCCTTTGCTATCTGGTCATGAACAAAAAGAGCCTTGTCAACACTGTTCATCCCAGGCTTTATCTTAGAAGTTATCTTGTTTATCTCTTTATTTAGCTTTGCTGCAGCTTTTTTTATAGCAGCCGCTTTTACTGAACCGTTTGTTTTTTTATATTCTGATGCATAACCAAGTTCTATCTTTGTTATTTTTCCGGTTGTCCCTGTATATTCCAGAGAATAGCTGTGATTGTTATAAAATATCATTGTTGTCTTATTTACAACCTCAGTCATAATCTCTTTTATAGTGCTTTTATCACTGTCAACATAAAGTTCAAAAGAACTTACATCCACTTCTGTTTTATAATTTTTGTATGCCTGTATGACTTTTGTTTTCAGCCTTTCATAATCCGTCTTTTCCATTGCCGATGCTCTTTGCCCAAAAGCATCTGAAAAACACATGAGCATACATATAAGCATACAGCAGATGTATATCCATCTGCTGTGCCTAAAACATATGTCTTTCTTCAACATAAACATATCTGTGATATATTTTTCTCTTTTCTCATTTAATATCTCTTTAGTTCTTATAGCAATACACCTGCCTAACCATTGATAATCCTGCGTGCAGAAATATACCATCTTTTAATCATCCGCAACACCTATAAGATGGTTGATAAACTGCTGCGCCGTACGGCCTGAAATACCGCCGTGGCTTAATTCCCACTTGTTTGCCTCAAGCCTTAACTCGTCCTCTGTAAGCTTAATCTCAGGATATTTCTTTGCAAGATTGATAACAATATCAAAATATTCCTGCTGTGATGGTCTGTAGTAACCAATCGTAACACCAAATCTTGCAACAAGCGATAACTTCTCCTGCATGGTATCTGAGCGGTGAAGTTCATCCTTCGACATATCGGAACGGTCGCTCCATGTCTCTCTTATAAGATGTCTTCTGTTTGAAGTTGCATATATAAGAATATTGTCAGGTTTCGTTTCAAGACCGCCCTCTATAACAGCTTTAAGATATTTATATTCAATCTCAAATTCCTCAAATGAGAGATCATCCATATAGATTATAAATCTATAATTTCTGTTCTTTATCTCAGAGATTATCGTCGAGAGATCTTTAAATTCATGCTTATAAACCTCTATCATTCTAAGTCCCTGACTGTAATATTTATTTAAGATAGCCTTGATACTCGTTGACTTTCCTGTACCTGCATCACCGAAAAGAAGAACATTGTTTGCTTTCTTTCCCTTTACGAATGCCTCAGTGTTTTCAATAAGTTTCTGTTTCTGTGACTCATATCCTATAAGGTCATCAAGTGACATATTTCCCGTTGTCGTGATAGGCTCTAATATCTCACCTGCCTGTCTCGTATTCTCATTGTGATTTACTCTGAATGCCTTATTAAGACCAAACTTTCCGACGCCGTAAGTCCTGTAAAAATCTGTTACTATCTTATACATCTCAGACTCATCTTCTGCCTTTTCAATATCAGTGCTAAGCTGCTGTACTTTCTCGCTTACGCTCTTATTAAATATCTGCTCACTTTTAACGATTGCCTTATAATTTAACACGACACTGAAACAGTCGATTCCAAGCTCTTTTTCAATAGCCGAAAAATCATAGTCAAAAAGCTGTTTGAATATGGCAAAATCTCCCTTTGCAAACTCGTTTACCGTACCCTCGTTCGCTCCAACTTTCTCAGAGACGAGAGTGAATGGATTTTCACTCATCGCAAGGAGAAATGCAAGGTAATTATGCCAGAGATTTTTGTCAAAACCGTATCGTGTTGAAAGGTCAAGAAGATTATGTATCTGGTCATATATCTCAGTGATAAGATCCTCTTTCACATACTGACCTGTTGAAAACCTCTGAAAAATGTCGGCAAGCTTAAATAAAATGCTGTCTTTTCCTATATTTCTGTAAATTACAAGTTTTGATGTCAAACGATACATCGAAAAATCGCCTCCAATTTTTAACTTCTGTTATTTATTTCTAAAACCAACTCTTAGCTGTATATCTTATGCAATTACGATTGCACAAATTTCTAACATCTAATCATAGTTACATTTTAATTTTTAAATTTAAATTTTTTACATTCTCTCAGGTGCTTCAAGTCCTAAAAGATCGATAGCTGTTTCAAGAACTTTTCCAACCAATGCACTGAGTTTTATATATGAGTCTCTCTGCTTTTCATTTTCATTTGTCACTATCTTATTTTCATGATAGAACTTATTGAATGTATCTGAAAGTTCATATACGAACTGGCATATCTTGTGCGGTGCGTGCTCCTCAAATGCAGCGTTTACTGTCTCTGACCACTTTGTGAGGGCGAGCATCACATCTGTCTCAGATTTGCTGTCAGCAGGCTCAATAGCTGATTTTTCATCAACAGTTATATTCTGTGCTTTTACTTTTGCAAGAAGTGATTTTGTGCGGACTATCGTATATAAGATATATGGTCCTGTATTTCCCTCAAATGATGTAAATCTGTCAACATCGAATATATAATCTTTTGATGCCTGATTGCTTAAGTCACCGTATTTGATGGCTGCAAGGCTTATCTTAGCTGCCGCATCATCTATCATATCCTTGTCCATATCCCTGTCTTTCATCTTGTCAAGTACCTGTTCATTTACATCTTCAAGAAGTTTTTCAAGCCTTAACACTCCGCCGTCACGAGTCTTAAATGGTTTGCCGTCCTTGCCGTTCATAGTACCGAATCCTACGAACTCAAGTTTTACATCTTCACCGATTATCTTTGTCTTTCTCGCACATCTGAATACCTGCTCGAAGTAAAGTGACTGTCTCTTATCAACTACATAGATTATCTCATCAGGATCAAAAAGTCTGCGTCTCTCAACGATAGTCGCAAGGTCAGTTGTATTGTAAAGAGTTGCTCCGTTTGATTTAAGAATCATACAAGGTGGTATTTCTTTTGTGTCAGTCTCCTCTTTTACATCAACGACAAGTGCCCCCTGATCGATGTGTGCATATCCACCGTCTTTCATATCCTGCACCATCTGTGGAATATATGGCTGTGCATCAGACTCTTTCTTCCAGAGGTCAAACTCTACATTTAACTTTGTATAAATCTTCTTTAAATCTGCAACAGACACATTGATAATGTGCTGCCAGAGTGCAAGATAACCTTTTCTTCCCGACTGGAGTTCGGCTGTTGCAGTCTGTGCTTCCTCTTTATACTCCGGATGCTCTTTTGAATAACCTGATGCATAAGGATATATCTCCTCGAGGTCAGACATTGTAAATGGAGGCTCTGTAGGATATTCCCCGTCAAAACTCTCATCAAAATATACAAGTTCAGGTTTGCGGTGTTTTAACTCTGTAATGATAAGACCTATCTGAAGTCCCCAGTCTCCAAGATGAACATCACCAATTACCTTATGTCCAAGATAACGCGCCGTTCTCTTTATGCTCTCACCGATAACTGCTGAGCGAAGATGCCCCACATGGAGTGGTTTTGCAACATTTGCTCCGCCGTAGTCGATAACTATTGTTTCCGGATTTTCGGCTTTATCAAGACCGAGTGTCTCTGATGCCGCCATCTTATTTATGTAATCAGCAAGAAATCTGTCACTTACACTCATATTTATAAATCCTGGTGCCTGTGCAGCTATCTCCTTAAAACTTTCACTGTCTTTTAAAAATTCAACAACTTCATTTGCCATCTGTATAGGAGCTTTGTGGTACTCTTTAGCTGCCGCAAGTGCTCCGTTGCACTGATACTGGCAAAGATCAGGTCTGTTTGAAACACCAACCTTTGCATATTTCTTATCATAGCCCGCTTTTTCAAAAGCGGCACTAAGTTCTTCCTGTAATATCTCGATTACTTTTTTCATTAAAATTTATTCCTCCAATCTGTCTATTTCATCAAAAAATCCCGCAAATGTCTTTTTACAGCACATAGGATTTAATATTGTCATTCCATCACCTGCAAGTCCGGTAACCGCAAATGACATTGCGACTCTGTGGTCATTATATGTCTCTATATTTGTATTTTTAGGTGTACCGGGATGTATCTTTACACCGTCAGGCAGTTCATTACATAATATCCCCATCTTAGCCAGTTCGTCAACAATAACTTTTATCCTGTCGGATTCCTGACCTCTTATATGTGCTATCCCTGTTATAGTAACTTCCGAGTCAGCAAAAGGTGCTATCGCCGCAAGCGTAAGAGCCTGGTCTGAAAAATCTGACATTTTAACTTCCATTCCCTTTAACTTACCGTCAGGTCCCTTAAGCCAGAGATTTTGTCTGCCATCACGCTCCCAGCTTACAGTGCATCCCATCTTTTCAAGCAGGCTTATAAACTTCATGTCACCCTGAAGCGACTCTTTACGCATACGCTTAACCATAGCCCGCTTTCCTGTCGCCGCCGCAAGTGCATAAAAATAACACGCTGCCGATACATCAGGCTCTATATCATAATCCCTTGCAATATAATCTCCACCTCTTACACGGTAGCTGTCATTTTCAAGTTTTTCAACCCCCTTGTGACCAAACTGTTTCATCATCTGCTCAGTCATCTCAACATATGACCTTGCCTCTCTCGTCCCTGTCATTTTAATAGTAACATCATCAAATGCAATCGGTAAGACCATCAAAAGTGCACTTAAAAACTGACTGCTCCTGTCTATGTTTAAATCAACAACCTTAGGCTCATTTATTCTTTCTATATTTGATGATTTTTTCTTAGGTTCATCTGCCTTATCATTATTTAATTTTACTTTTCCTGACATATCAGTCCTGTTTTTTTCAGGTTCATCCGAATATATCTCAGCTTTTTCTTTAACATCTCCGACAGGATTTCTTCCATATAAAATACCTCTTACTTTCATCGGGAAAGTATATTCTTCACCGAGCCATGTAAACTCTGCCCCAAGACTTTCAAGTGCCTCAAGCAGTTCACGCATAGGTCTTTTTCTCATCTGGTCTGACGAATCAAGCACATACTCGCCATCCCCCATTGCCGTAAAAGCCGTAAGAAACCTTGCCGCAGTTCCTGCACTGCCCACATATATCCCGGCAGTTTTATTTGGAATATTTCCTCCATGCCCCTCGATTATGACAGTGCACCTTTTCTCATCAGCTTCAACTTTAAATCCCATACTTTCAAGTGCCTTTAAAAAGTGAACCGAGTCCTCACTAAACGCTGCTCCCTCAAGCCTCGATGTTCCGTCTGCCATCGCAGCGAGCAGAAGTGCCCTGTTTGTCATGCTTTTTGAACCTGGAACTTCTGCCACTATATCTTCTTTTAAATATTTTTTTACTTTGTAACTTGTCATTATCTTAATCCTTGTTTTTATGATGTTTAATGTATTGCATTATTAATATTTTCCAAATAAATTTTTAATCCTCACATCATTTTTATTTATTAGAAATTGCTATCTTATAGTGTACGATACAGCAAAGATTTAGTCAAATTATTTCTTTATAGCTATTATCTTACATAATTTCTCCACCGTTTTTTCTATATTACTCTCTTCGACACCGAGATAATTCATCACAAATATATGCTCTGTTCTGTTTTCTTTCAGATGGTAAAAGCCCGACAGCGGTGACATTTTTATCCCCTCTTTTGCTGCCCGTCTTACAAATTCTTCATCACTGTATTTCGTTTTTATCTCCATCAAAAACTGCAGCCCTGCATCCTCTTCATGCACTGTAACATATTTGTTGAGTTTACTTTTCTTTATAGCCAAAAACAGTTTTTTTCGCTTGTCCGAATAATATTTTCTCATTCTGTTTATATGCTTCTCAAAACACCCCTCGACTATAAACCTTGGAAGCGTGTACTGTTAAAAATTTGACACTGTACATGAATAGAAAAAAAGCGTTTTATAAAATTTATCCAACAATTTTTCCGGCAGTACCATATAACTAATTCTGACTGTTGACGAAAGTGTTTTTGTAAATGTATTTATGTAGATGACTTTCTCCGACACATCTATACTTTGCAATGCAGGTATTGGCTGTCCGTTCAGCCTAAGCTCACTGTCATAATCATCTTCTATTATATATCTTTCTTCATCCTGATTTGCCCATCCTAAAAGTTCATATCTCCTGCTTATCGGCATTACTATTCCTGTCGGGAAATGATGCGACGGTGTGATATGAAGTATGTCTATCTTTTTTTCACTTATCTGCGATGGAATAACACCGTACTCATCCATTCCTATATAATCCTGTTTTACACCGTGACACCTGTAAATTTTTGAAATCTTATCGTATCCGGGATCTTCAACACCGTATTTCTTGTCCATTCCAAGAAGCTGTATGATAAGACCATAAAGATACTCAGTACCCGCTCCGACTATTATCTGTTCGGGGGCAACTATCATTCCCCTGAACTCCTTAAGATGCTTTGCTATTGCCCTTCTAAGCTCCATAGCACCACCACTTGGTGGATTTGTCATAAGTGCATTTTGCTGTTCTGATAAAACCTGCCTTATCAGTTTTGTCCATATGGTAAAAGGAAACATATCGGAAATCATTCTGTTTTTTGTAAAATCCGCAATATATCTTCCCTCTGTCCGAGCCTGTGAAATTGCAAATTCCTCATCAATCCTGTCACACATTTTTTCTTTCACAAGATTTATATGCTCAACACCATTTTTAATAGAAGTCTTTTCCCTCTCATTTTCCATTGCACTACTGTCCCAGATATAACCACTTTTAATATCAGAAACATAATAGCCTTTTTTGGCAATCGAATATATATATCCCTCGGCAAGCAACTGGGCATATGCATTCTCAACTGTAATGACACTTATACCCAGATTTTTTGCAAGACTTCTCTTTGACGGAAGTTTTTCATTTTTCTCCAAGACCCCTTTTTTTATATCATTTTTGATACATTTATATAAATGTTCATAAAGTGAATCTGAACCTATATCTGCAAATGAATATGTAAGCATATCTGTTAATCCTTTCAAACTGACCTTTTTGAATATGTTTATTTTGACGATTTTTTTATATCCAGATACTATTATAATCTTGTGTATGCTGAATGTAAAGAATATTACATAGTGATTCAAAACTATGCGTAACAGTTCAGCTTTCCATTTATTACATTTTCATACAAATTTAAAATAAACATTTACGAATTTTGGAGGAAAAACGATGAATAAAAGATATGAACTTAATAAAGAACTTGCACAGATGTTAAAAGGCGGAGTTATCATGGATGTAACTACTCCTGAGCAGGCAAAGATTGCACAGGAAGCCGGTGCTTGTGCTGTTATGGCACTTGAGAGAATCCCTGCTGACATAAGAGCGGCCGGTGGTGTTTCAAGAATGAGTGACCCAAAAATGATAAAAGGTATTCAGGAAGCAGTTTCAATCCCTGTAATGGCAAAATGCCGTATCGGTCACTTTGCAGAAGCCCAGGTACTTGAAGCCATTGAGATTGATTACATAGATGAAAGCGAAGTATTATCGCCAGCCGATGATGTTTACCATATCAACAAGAGAGATTTCAAAGTTCCTTTCGTATGTGGAGCAAAAGACCTCGGCGAGGCACTCAGAAGAATCAACGAAGGTGCATCTATGATTAGAACAAAAGGTGAACCGGGAACAGGTGACATTGTTCAGGCTGTAAGACATATGCGTATGATGAACAGTGCAATACGAAAGCTCACAAGCCTTAGAGAAGATGAACTTTTTGAAGCGGCAAAACAGTATCAGGTACCTTATGAACTTGTAGAGTATGTTCACGAGAACGGTAAACTTCCTGTTGTAAACTTCGCAGCCGGCGGCGTTGCTACTCCTGCTGATGCAGCACTTATGATGCAGCTTGGTGCAGAAGGTGTATTCGTTGGTTCTGGTATCTTCAAGTCTGGTAACCCAGCAAAGAGAGCAGCTGCTATTGTAAAGGCTGTTACAAACTACAATGATGCTAAGTTACTTGCTGAACTTTCAGAAGATTTAGGCGAAGCAATGGTTGGTATTAACGAAGATGAAATCGAACTTTTAATGGCAGAAAGAGGCAAATAATATGAAAAAAGTTGGAGTATTGGCAGTTCAAGGTGCTTTTATTGAACACGAAAATATACTTAACAGAATAGGTGTTGAAACTTTTGAAATCCGTCAAAAGAAAGATTTGGAGAGAGATTTTGACGGTCTTATTATCCCAGGTGGCGAAAGTACAGTTATTGGTAAATTGGCAAGAGAACTTGATATGCAAGATACACTTGTTAAGAAAATTAATGACGGTATGCCTGTATTTGGTACTTGTGCCGGTCTTTTGGTTTTAGCTAAAAAGATTGAAAATGACGACAGAGTACATTTTGCTACAATGGATATTGTTGCAAAGAGAAATGCCTATGGTAGACAGCTTGGTTCATTCTCTACAGAAGAAAAATTTGGAGATACTACAATTCCTATGAGATTTATCAGAGCACCTTATATTGAAAAGGCTGGAGATGGCGTTGAGATTTTATCTGTTGTTGATGGTAAGATTGTTGCTGCAAGACAGGGTAATCAGCTTGTAAGTGCATTCCACCCAGAGTTAACAGACTCTACAGAAGTACATAAGTATTTTGCAGAAATGCTTTAAAATTAAATTATAAATAATATAAACATAGAAAAAGCTGGTGTTCATTTGAACACCAGCTTTTTTGCAGTGAATCGGAAAGATAAATCCGATGTCTTGCTTGTCAAGGAATAGATTAACAAAGTTAATTTGTTATGACACTAAGGAAGAAAAATTATAAAAACTCAAGAGAGTATTTATTACATTAATGAATGATAAAGTGCAATAATATCTTCAAGACTTGCGTCTTTTGGATTACCAGGAGCACAAGCATCAGCTACAGCAGATTCAGCAAGGAACTGAACATCTTCTTCTTTTACAATATCCTTTAAGTCAGCAGGAATACCTACATCAATAGAAAGCTGTCTAACAGCATCTACAGCTGCTTTTCTGTATTCTTCCTGAGTCATGTTTTCAGTACCTTCTACACCCATAGCTTTTGCAATATATTTATACTTATCACCAGTAGCATCAGCATTGTAAGCCATTACTGTAGGAAGTAAAATAGCATTTGCTACACCATGAGGAGTATCATAAACAGCACCTAAAGCATGAGCCATAGAGTGAACAATTCCAAGACCTACATTAGAGAAGCCCATACCGGCGATATACTGACCTAATGCCATACCTTCTCTACCTTCTGGAGTATTTTCAACAGCACCTCTTAAATTCTTTGAAATAATTTCAATAGCTTTAAGATGGAACATATCTGTCATTTCCCAAGCACCCTTAGTGATATAACCTTCAATAGCATGAGTGAGGGCATCCATACCAGTAGATGCTGTAAGACCCTTAGGCATTGAGCTCATCATATCTGGGTCAACAATAGCAACAACAGGAATATCGTGAGTATCTACGCAAACAAATTTACGTTTCTTTTCAACATCTGTAATAACGTAGTTGATTGTAACTTCAGCAGCTGTACCAGCAGTAGTAGGAACAGCAATAATAGGTACACAAGGCTTTTTAGTAGGTGCAACACCTTCAAGACTTCTAACGTCTTCAAATTCTGGGTTATTGATAATAATACCTATTGCCTTTGATGTATCCATTGAAGAACCACCACCAATAGCAATTATGTAGTCAGCACCACTTTCCTTAAATGCTTTAACACCTGTCTGAACGTTTTCAATAGTAGGGTTAGGCTTAATATTAGAATAAATTTCATAAGCAAAACCTGCATTATCTAATACATCAGTAACCTTTTTAGTAACACCAAATTTAATTAAGTCAGGGTCTGAACATACAAAGGCTTTTTTAAATCCTCTTGTCTTTACTTCTGTTGCAATATCCTGTATTGCACCTTTACCGTGATATGATGTTTCGTTTAAAACTATTCTATTTGACATATAAAAACTCCCTTCGAGTAAAATTAGTTGTGGAAAATACATAAATAATATTTCTTAACTTTAAATTTATTATACCACTTTCACAACGAAAATCAATATGTTAATTTATTAACAATATATTAAGATTTTGGGGATTTGTGACATTTTAACAAAAATCATAATTATGATTGAATAAATATTTCAAATATGATATTATAAAAATATAACTATTTAGTTAAAGAGAGGGAGGGTTATTATGTTAAAGAAAGTTATAGGGGTTATTCTTGCTACAAGTATGTTATTATCTTCTAATGTGTTGGCAGAAGAATTTTCAACAAAACCAATGGTATCTACAAATGAGGATTATACATTGGCATTAAAAAGTGACGGAACAGTATGGGCTTGGGGAGAAAATAAGTACGGTTCATTGGGAATTGGTACATCACAGGACAGCCTTTATCCAGTACAGACAAAAGGACTAAAAGACATAGTCTGTGTCAACGCAAAGGGTGATTACTCCATGGCAGTAGATAGCGAGGGCTATGTATGGTACTGGGGAAAGGAAAGAATAGACTCAGCTGATGAATTTATAAAATTAAGTGCTGATGATGCTACACCTAAGAGAATAAATGCCATTAACAATGTTAAGGAAGTAGACAGTAGTGGTACTTATGCTTTGGCATTGAAAAAAGATGGGACAGTTTGGAAATTTGACAACAGAACTCCGGATTTAGTACAGAAAGTTGACGGACTTTGTGATATTGAACAGATACAAATGGGAAAAGTGTATGGCGATAGCAATAAATATTTTGCTATGGCATTAGATAAAGACGGCAATGTGTGGGGTTGGGGTAATAATAAGGACTATTGCCTTGGTACAACAGAAGAAGGTACTGATTTACAGCCAGAAGAAAATGACTATTTGAAAAATATAACTAAAATTAGTGTAGGGGAAGTACATAGCCTTGCATTAGACAAAGACGGAAATGTATGGACTTGGGGCAATAGTGATTACAGCCGACTTGGCAGAAAAACAGTTCCAGATTGGAAACCTACAAAGTTGAATGATTTAAAAAATATTACTGATATAGTAGCTGGTGGTAAACACTCTTTTGCTTTAAGTAATAGTGGCCAGTTATATGGCTGGGGAGATAGTACAGACGGTCAGCTTGGTAGCAGTAATGTTCCAGTATATTCAACAAGAGATAAAAGTGGAATGGTATATCAAGGCGAAAAACGAGCAGAAACACCTATGTACATAAGTTTAGTAGGTAAAAATGCTTGTATAGATGCAGGTACAAGGCTTTCAGCAGTAGTTACTAATGACGGTGGAGTTTTAACTTGTGGTTTTAATTACAAAAATAATAAATTAGGTAGACCTGCATCAAGAATTGAAAGCTCTTTTGGAAATGTTATAAATAGTGATAGAAGTAAATTTACTGTAGGCACATATGTTCCAAATACGGAAGCAAAAAAGACTACAGCTACGGTTGAAAAGAAGTAAAAGGGGAGATTATTATGTTAAAGAAAATTTTAGGGGCTATTTTAGCAACAAGTATGCTTTTTTCAACAAATGTGCTTGCAGAAGAATTTTCAACACAGCCAATGATTTCATCAGGCAGCACTTGGAATTTGGCGTTAAAAAGTGACGGAACAGTATGGGCTTGGGGATTAAACGAATACGGTTTAATGGCGACTGGTACAGTAAATTATTATTCCAGACCAATGCAAATAAAACAATTAAAAAATATAGTTCAAGTAGATTCTAAAAGTGGTAGAGGTTTGGCACTTGATAACAATGGAAAGGTATGGATATGGGGTGGAGGTTCTGGTGGTAAAGAACTAAAAATTTCAGAGAGCCAACTGAAAAGTAATACTGTTGCAAGATTTACAACAAGAGAAGCTACACCTAAGATGATTAATGATATTAGTGATGTGAAAGAAATTAATTGTTCTGGTGGCAGAGCTATTGCAGTTAAGAATGACGGAACAGTATGGACTTGGTTGAATGAAGAGATAGATAAAAATAAAGAAAACAAAGTATTACCTATCCAAGTAAAGGAACTCTCAGATGTAAAGAGTGCGGATATTATAGGTGTTTATGATGAAGATAGTTATGCTGCTATTGCTTTAAAAAATGACGGAACAGTATGGGATTGGGGAAATAGCAAAAGTTCTTATATTCAGAGAAAATATATAGAAAAAGAGAGTGCTCCACAGCAAATTTCTGCCTTAAAGGATGTTACTAAGATAAGTATTGGAAACGGAGTTTTTCTTGCTTTGGACAAAGACGGAACAGTATGGTCTTGGGGAAATAACTTTCTAGGAAAGCTTGGTAGAGATAAAGCTCCATATCTGATGCCACAGAAAGTAGATGATTTGGGAAAGATGATAGATATTAAAGCTGGATATAGGCATTGTCTTGCTTTGAACAGTGATGGTAAGGTATATGGCTGGGGTAACAATACAAATGGGGAACTTGGTAAAGATGGAATGTATGGCAGAATGGTAAAGGTTTATAAAAATGACTATGCTATGTTCTTTTATAGTGAAAAGCCTATAGTTATACCTAATGTTAACAACGCAACTTTTATTGAAACAGGAAGAGAATTTTCAATGTTTATTACTAAAGATGGAAATATTCTATCTTGTGGAAAAAATGGATGTAACCAGTTGGGAAGAACTAGAACTACAAATATTGTAGGAAATGTGGAAAATAAGGATAATACTTTATTTAATTTAGGAAAAATCGAGTAAAGTCAGAACAAGGCGTCGGATTTATCTTTTCGATTAACAAAAAAGACCTGTGGAGAAAACTCCACAGGTCTTTTTATGTTAATCAAGTATTTTAGCTATTTCTGGGAAAGCTTGTAAGCTTCTCTTTAATATGCCTTGAGTATAGGCTATAAATATTCCGTAGTTTGTAATAGGAACATTTTGCTCTTTAGCAACGGCAATTCTATGTTTCATTTCTTTTTCGTTTAATGTACAGCCACCACAATGTATTACAGCCTTGTATTTGCTTAAATCCCTAGGAAATTCTGTTCCACTAGAAAATTCATAGTTGATTTTTTTGCCACTGTGTTCTTTAAGCCATCTAGGAATTTTGACTGTTCCTATATCGTCACATTGTCTATGGTGTGAGCAACCCTCTGAAATAAGTACATAATCTCCGTCTTTAAGGCTGTCTATAGCTTTCACAGCTTTTATCTGTTCAGCTAAATCTCCCTTATATCTGGCAAAAAGTATTGAAAATGAGGTGAGGAGAATATCTTCAGGTACATCATTTTTTACTTTGCCAAAAGCCTGAGAGTCTGTAACTACAATTTTTGGCTTTTTGCCAAGAGATTTCAATGTTTGAGGAAGTTCAGTATCTCTTGTAACAACTGAAATTGCACCTGCTTCAAGTACATCTCTTATTGTCTGCTGTTGAGGGAGAATAAGTCGGCCCTTTGGTGCTGCTGAATCAATAGGCACTACAAGAACTACAATATCCTCAGGGTCAAGTAAGTCACCTACTATTTTAAGTGTCATATTTTCATTAGGAACAAGTTTAGAAATTCGTTCTTTTAATTCCCAAATATTTTCCTTAGTTTCAGCACTTACCCATATAGAATTTTCAATGTTATATCTGTTACAAACCTCATCAGACTTGTTTAATATAATAAGGTAAGGAAGTTTTCTCTTTTTTATTTCCTCTATTAAGTCTTTATCACATTGAGTAAGTCCTTCATTGCCGTCAACTACTAGAAGGGCAATATCAGTTTTATTAAGTACCTGATAGCTTTTTTCAACTCTCATTTTGCCCAATTCGCCTTCATCATCAATACCAGGGGTATCAATAATCATAACAGGACCTAAAGGCAAAAGCTCCATAGCTTTTTGTACTGGGTCAGTTGTTGTACCCTTTACTTTAGAAACTACGGCAAGATTTTGTGATGTAATAGCATTTATAATACTAGACTTACCGGCGTTTCTTCTGCCAAAAATGCCGATGTGTATTCTGTCAGATTTTGGAGTATCATTTAAACCCATAGGAACACCTCCTAAAATCTAAAATCACGTTGACCGTCAGCTATTTCCTTAAGTCTTTCAATAACAATGCCTCTTACTTTTTCGTTAGGAATATGCTCAAGTTCCTTAGCAATAACCTTTTCGCCGGCAATCTTTGTATCTTCAG
>OGMH01000740.1_pt1 | contig 14564 bp, 10 predicted proteins | sample 1573191 | NCBI WGS metagenome assembly OGMH01 (sample SAMEA2581978, study PRJEB24529) | metagenome | biome: Human gut stool | place: China | collected 2011 | reverse complement strand
TACTATGGAACTTGTTGCAGAACTTGAACATATGAGTAATAATTTGAAGTAAAATATTTTATATTATATAAGGAAAGAAAGAGAAAGGTAGTGTATGGCTGGAAAGTTTTATGCAGTAAAAGAGGGTAGGAGTACCGGAGTATTTGCAAGCTGGGCTGAGTGTAAAAAACAGGTTGACGGATATTCTGGAGCAAAGTATAAAAGTTTTACAAGTATGCAGGATGCGACGGCATATTTGAATGATGGAATCGCAGGTGAAGATACATCTGAAGCTCTTGTGGCATATGTAGACGGAAGTTATAATTCTGTTACGAAAGAATTTTCGTATGGCGTGGTTATTTTAAATGAAGGAAAAGAAATCACATTTAACGAAAAAATGAATGATAAAGAGCTTGCAGCGATGAGAAATGTTGCAGGGGAGATAAAGGGTGCTGAGGCGGCTATGCGTTATGCCATTGAAAATGGTTTTGACAATATAGCTATTTATCATGACTATGAGGGGATTGCAAGATGGTGTCTCGGTGATTGGAAGACAAATAAAGAGGGGACAAAGGCTTATAAAGCATTTTATGACGGCATAAAAGATAAACTCCATGTCCGTTTTATAAAAGTAAAAGGTCATTCAAATGATAAATATAATGATATGGCAGATATGCTTGCAAAAGAAGCGTTAGGTTTGAATTAAAAAGGACATTAAGATAAATTGGAGGAATATTTTGGAAAATAATATTGTTTTGGCGATGCTTGCCCATGTTGATTCGGGCAAGACAACTCTTTCGGAGGCTATGTTATATCTTTCCGGAAGTATAAGAAAGCTCGGCAGGGTTGACCATAAGGATGCTTTTCTTGATACATATTCTATGGAAAAGGACAGAGGAATAACAATATTTTCTAAGCAGGCTATGTTTGGGTGGAAAGACCTTGACATAGCCTTGCTTGACACACCGGGACATGTGGATTTTTCGGCAGAGATGGAGAGAACTTTGCAAGTGCTTGATTATGCGGTGCTTGTTGTAAGCGGACCTGCCGGAGTACAGAGTCATACGGAGACTGTGTGGAGACTATTACAAAGATATGATGTCCCGGTTTTTATCTTTGTTAATAAGATGGATATTGGAGATTGCAATAAAGAAGATATAATGTCAGGTATCACGGAGAGATTTGGAAGTGAATGTGTGGATTTTTCGGCTGAAAAAAATGACACATTTTTTGAGAATATAGCGGTCTGTGACGAGGAAGTGCTTGAAAAATATATGGATGGCGGAAATATAGATGATGATGATATAAAAAAACTTATTTCCGAGAGAAAACTTTTTCCATGTTATTTTGGTTCAGCTCTGAAACTTGATGGTGTCGGGGAAATTCTTGACGGACTAGAAAGATACACATTAAAAAAAGAATATCCCAAAGAATTTGGAGCAAAAGTATATAAAGTTTCGAGGGATGACAAAAATAAAAGGCTAACTTATCTGAAAGTGACGGGTGGTGTGCTCAAGTCAAAAATGTATATTGAACAGCTTGATGAAAAAGCAGATCAGTTAAGGATATATTCAGGAAATAAATTCATGTCTGTTGATGAAGTTAGAGCCGGTCGGATATGTGCGGTGACTGGATTTGAAAAGACATATCCGGGTATGGGCATCGGAATAGAAACAAACTCAGATATGCCTGTATTAGAGCCCGTTATGACATACAAGGTCACACCGCAGGAAAATGACGATATACATAAACTTTATGATGATATGAAAACTCTTGAACAGGAAGAACCGGGACTTCATGTCGTGTGGAAAGAAGAACTTCAGGAAATCCACACGGGAATAATGGGTGAGGTTCAGATAGATGTACTCAAAAATCTCATATGGGACAGATTTCATACAAGAGTTGAGTTTGGTGAGGGAAGCATAGTCTATAAGGAAACGATAGCAAGCACGGTTGAGGGCGTAGGCCACTTTGAACCGTTGAGACATTATGCGGAAGTTCACTTGAAACTTGAACCCGGAGAGCCTGACAGCGGCATAATGATTGAAACGCAGGCGAGCGAGGATAAGCTTGATAAGAACTGGCAGAGACTTATAATGACGCATATAGACGAGAGGGAACATCCGGGAGTTCTTACGGGTTCTTCTATAACTGATATTAAGATAACGCTTATGTCTGGGAGAGCACATGAAAAGCACACGGAGGGCGGTGACTTCAGACAGGCAACCTACAGGGCGATAAGACAAGGTCTTATGCAGGCGGAAAATGTACTTTTAGAGCCTTATTATTCATTCAGGCTTGAAGTTTCGGCAGACAGCGTAGGCAGAGCAATGACTGATCTTGACAGAATGGGTGCTAAATTTGAGGGACCGTTCCAAAAGGGTGAAAACTCTGAGTTTACGGGAATAGCTCCAGTTGCACAGATGAGCGGTTATATGATGCAGGTAAATTCATATACGGCGGGAAAAGGCAGACTCACTTGTACGCTTAAAGGCTACAGACCGTGCAAAGACCAGGATGCGATAGTGGCGGAAAAAATGTATGATCCTGATGCTGATATAAACAATCCGACTGGTTCGGTGTTCTGTGCACACGGTTCGGGATTTTATGTGCCGTGGTATGAAGTAAAAGATTATATGCATCTTGAAGCTGCCGTAGATATGGGAGAGGATGAGAATGACAGTGTTATATCTGATCAGGAGATATATAAGGCAGCAAAAATACGCAGCGGTGCATTTAAAGGGAGTACCGGAGGTTCTATAGAGGAGGATAAGGAGCTAGAGGCCATATTCGAGAGAACATTTGGAAAAAGTGCATCTGGAAAAGGTGGTGGAAATGACACTGAGGGCAGATTTGGCTATGAGAGAAAAAAATGGTCTAAAAAGCCGAAAGAGTCAGTTTATGATGCTGGAGGCGTGGAGTATTTAAAAAGACATGAAAAAAGCCAAAAATCAGGAAAACAGTATCTTCTCGTAGACGGTTATAATATCATCTTCTCGTGGAAAGAATTAAATGACCTGTCAAAAGAAAATCTTGAAGCGGCAAGAACAAAACTCATGGATATATTATGCAATTATCAGGGGTTTAAGGGGTGCGAACTTATACTTGTATTTGATGCTTACAAAGTAAAGGGAAATCCCGGAGAAGTATCAAAATACCACAATATAAATGTGGTCTATACAAAAGAGGCTGAGACGGCAGATATGTATATAGAAAAAGTAACGCATGAGATAGGGAAAAAACACAATGTAACAGTTGCAACATCGGATGGACTGGAGCAGATGATAGTAATAGGTTCGGGGGCATACAGGATGTCGGCGAGGGAATTTGAGCAGGAGATAAAAAAGACGGAGCGGGAGATAGGGGAGATGATTGATTAGATTGGCGGACGGACGCCGGGGAGGTGGATATTATACGACAAATAGACGGCTCTCGCCTCGGAGAACTGCGTAGCGGTACATAAATGTGCAAAAAACGCACCTTAAGTACCAACGCAGTTCTAACGCTATTTGCTGCATAATATCCACCCTCTCCGGCTGTTTGTTGGGATGATTTAGAATGATTATCATAATGTTTGTAATAAAAGTCTTATTATAAAAAATATTATCAAAAAAAGTGCTGGTTTATTAAAAGAACATAAACTATCACTTTTTTTATTGACATATGACAGGGTGTCATATATAATTGCGTTTGTTGAATATGACACCTTGTCATATTAGCAGATTAAATAAGTAGACTATATAGCTGTAGCGTGCCTGCGTTATTATCTGTTATATCTGCTCAATCAACACAGCTTACAACAGTTTCGCTTTGTAGCCTATTAAGAAAGGAAAGTTAAAGACCATGACAAAAATGTTTGTTAAGAAGCCGTATCTTACGCTGGTGGCTATTGCTATAGTTCTGACATTTGGTGGTGTCAGCCTCAGTAAGATGCAGACAAATCTTATGCCGGATATGGAGATGCCGTATCTTGCAGTTATCACTACGGAGATGGGTGCTTCACCTCAGAAGGTGCAGGACAATGTGACAAAGCCTGTCGAGGATGCACTTGGAACGATAAGTGGTGTTAATAAGGTGTCTAGTACATCAAGCAGTAACTATGGCATGACAATGCTTGAGTTCTCGGATGATACCGATATGGATGCCGCTCTTGTAAGGGTATCTAAGGCACTTAATTCGCTTGACCTTCCAGATGATTGCGGCACGCCGAACCTTATGGAGATAAGTGCCGATATGATGGCTACGATGGCGGTAAGTGTTGGTTATGACGGCAAGGATATTAAAGATGTTACAGCGTTTACCGACAAAGTTGTCATTCCGTATCTAAAGAGACAGAACGGTGTGGCAAGTATCACGGAGACAGGAAATATAAATGATACCATTGAGGTACGCTTAAACCAGAAAAAGATTGATAAAGTCAATGAGGATATTCTGATGCATACAAATAAAAAATTGAGGGATGCACAGAAGAAGATAGACAAAGCTAAAAAGAAATTAGATGAGGGAAATGCTAAGTTAAAAGAGCAGGAGGGAAATTTAAGCAGCAAGCAGGAGAACACGACGAGCAAACTCGCAAAAGCTTCTGTTGCAATGAATCAGGCTCAGGCAATGAAGGCATCTTATGAGTCATCACTCACAAGTCTTAAGGCAAATAAAACGGCTCTTATGGCTGAGAAAAAAGCTTATAATGATGCAAAAATCCCTGCCACATATAAATCTTTAAATGGAATGTTTAAGACATTTAACGAAAAACTAGGTGATGCAGCTAAGATGAGCAATATAACGATTCCTACAAGTGTCAAAGATGCTATAAACCATCCGGATGAGTTTAACAAATTTAAGAGCTGGCTCACAAAGATGGGTCAGGGAGATTCTGTAAAGAAACTCACTGTTGCATCAATGAAAAAGGTTTATGATATTGCTGAAGTAAGGATGCCTCAGATAAACACGGAACTTGCCAACTTAAAGACTGAGATTAAAGTTGCACAGGCAATGGTTGACAAGATTAATGAGAAGATGAAAGGCATGGATAAAAAACAGGAGCAGGCAGTTGCCGGAGGATATCAGGCATCAGCAGGCTTTGGTTCAGCACAGGCTCAGATGCAGGCGGCTAAAAAAGAGATAGCAAATGCAAAGAAGGAACTTAAAGATGCACAGAAGCAGCTTGACGAATCAAAAGATGCAGCACTTGAAAATGCAAATCTTGATTCGCTTCTTACACTTGATACATTGTCACAGCTTATCACGGCACAGAACTTTTCAATGCCTGCCGGATATATTGATGACAAAAATGATGACCAGTGGCTTATACAGATAGGTGAAAACTATGAGAATGCAAAACAGATTAAAAACATGGTGCTCACAAAAGTAAAAGGTGTTGGTTCAATAAGAATATCTGATGTTGCAAATGTTGTTACGGTTGACAATGTAGGTGACCAGTATGCAAAGATTAACGGCAAGGATTCGGTTATGCTTGCTATATACAAATCAAGTACGGCGAGTACAAGTGATGTGACAAATGCACTTACAGACTCATTTAAGGAACTTGAGGGAAAATATAAAGGACTTTCAATAACACCGTTAAGTAATCAGGGTGACTTTATAAAAACTATCATTTCCAGTGTTTTAAGCAGTATCGTTATGGGTGCGGTGCTTGCGATTATCGTGCTTGCGTTGTTCCTTAAGGATGTAAGACCAACTATAGTCGTGGCATTTAGTATTCCGTTCAGTGTACTTTTTGCACTTGTTATAATGTACTTCACCGGAATAAACATAAATGTAATGTCGCTTGCAGGTCTTTGTCTCGGAATAGGTATGCTTGTTGACAACTCGGTTGTAGTTATGGAGAATATCTATCGACTTAGAAACAAAGGTCTATCAGCACCGAGGGCAGCAGTACAGGGAACAAAACAGGTGCTCGGACCTATCATAGCATCGACCATAACGACTATATGTGTATTTCTGCCTATGGTATATACATCAGGAACTGTAAGCCAGATGCTCATACCGTTTTCATTCACAATATCATATTCACTTATCGCTTCACTTCTTGTTGCGATAACGGTAGTACCTACTATGGGCTCTATAATGCTTAAGAAAGTAAAGAATCCTAAGCACAAACTTTTTGATAAGATAAAAGATGCCTACGGAAAGTCGCTTGAATTTTTCCTTAAACATAAAGCAATACCGCTTATCATTGCAATAGGACTTCTGGTGGTATGCGTGTGGAAACTTTCAGGAATGGGACTTGTAATGATGGACAGCATGGAGAGTAACCAGATTTCCGTAAGTCTTGAAGTTGACAAGAAAACCAGCAAGAAGAGTGCATATAAGACTGCCGATAAGGTTATGGCAGCTATAATGAAAGTTGATGGAATTGACAAAGTCGGTGTTACGGACGGAAATGCAAGTGCTATGTCCGGTTCGCTTGGTGCGGCATCAGACAATTACACAAGTTTTACTTTCAATGTAATAACAAAGAGTGATATTAAGACTACAAAGCAGTTTAAGAAGATAAGAAAGACTATTGAGAAAAACACAAAAGACATAAAGTGTAAGGAACTTACGGTTTCATCATCAGCACTCGGAGGTATGGGAAGTATGATGAGTCAGGGGCTTGAAGTCAATATCTACGGTGACGATATGGATAAACTTGTCGAGTTGAGCAATGACTATAAGAAGATGTTAAACAGCATTGACGGATGCAGTAATGCAAAAAATGGTCTTGAGGACTCAGACAAAGAGATACATCTTACACTTGACAAAAACAAGGTTGCAAACGCAGGACTTACGGTTGCGGGAATATACCAGCAGCTTGCGGCACGCATCAATACAGACAAAACCTCAATAACATTAAATGTTGATGATACGGATGTAGATGTAAAACTTGTAAATAAGACAGATGAACTTACATACGAAAATCTTATGAAAGCCGAAGTTACGGCGACAACAAAGGATTCAAACGGTAATGACAAGAAAAAAACTTACAAACTTACAAAATTTGCAAAGAAAGATGAGGGAAAGGCTGCACAGACTCTTTCGAGAGAAAATCAGTCCCAGATGATAACTGTTTCGGCTGATGTAGACGAAAATGAGAATGCGGCACTTCTCTCAAGAGAACTTCAGAAAAAGATAGATAAGTATAAGATGCCGGATGGATATACTGCTGAGATAGGAGGTTCGTCAACGCAGGTAAATGATATGATGGCACAGCTTGTCCAGGCACTTGCACTCGGACTTCTGCTCATATACCTTGTAATGGTGGCACAGTTTCAGAGTTTACTCTCACCATTTATCATTATCTTTACGATACCGCTTGCATTTACGGGTGGTATGTTAGGACTTCTCGCATTCGGACAGTCAATCTCGGCAATGTCCATGATGGGATTTATGATACTTATGGGAACAGTCGTAAACAATGGTATCGTGTTTGTTGATTATGCAAACAAACTCAGGATTGGCGGTGTTGAGAAGCGTGCGGCACTTGTAGGAACAGGTAAGACTCGTATGCGTCCTATTCTTATGACGGCACTTACGACAATTCTTTCAATGAGTGTTATGGTATTCTCACAGGATGCAGGAAATGCAATGCAGCAGGGTATGGCGATAGTCGTATGCTTCGGTCTTATCTATTCAACATTTATGACACTTTACATAGTGCCTATAATGTATGATATTCTATATCGTAAACAGCCAAAGGATATAGATACCGGAAGTGATGATATGGATGATATACCTGATGAAGCACAGGATTATCTGACAGATGGAGAGTAAAAATGCCAAAGGAAACATTTTACAGGCTGCCTGATGAAAAAAGAGAAAGGATAATGGCTGCTGCTGAGCGTGAGTTTCTTGAAAATTCATTCGAGGCGGCATCCATAAACCGAATAATAAAAGAGGCGGCGATACCAAGAGGAAGTTTTTATCAGTATTTTGAGGATAAAAAAGACATATTTCTATATATTGTTGATACGCATAAAAATGAAGCATTTGATTTTGTTGAAAATTTCATAAAAGACTGCAACGGTGATATATTTGCATTTATGAGAAAGGCAACGGACTGTATAATCACGGCGGGATTTAGCGAAAAAATGAATGGAATGAAAAGAATGTTTTCACAGCCGTGGGTGTTTGACATGATAGTGAGTGAAAGGATGAAAGGAAAGTTAGAAGAAGCAAAAACGCCCAAAGGAATAATGTTTAAGTATATAGATAAAAACAGTCTGAATGTGGAAAGTGATGATGAGATACTCTCACTTATAAACATATTTGCATCGATAAGTCTCGGACTTTTTTTCAAGATTTTCATTATGGGAAAAAACGGAATCGAGTGTGATAGTGAAAAGGTAAGGGAAACAGTATATGGAGAGATAGATACATTAGAAAAGAAATATAAAAAGCATTAAAAAGGGTAAGTTTTATGGATATTGACAGAAATATTCATAAAACTTATTTTTGGCTTTGACAAAACGCATATTATGTACTAGGATAAGTCTATCATATGTTATGAGCAAATTGCAGAACGGATTGCGGATATTCGACTGAAAAGTTTATCTTAAAAAAGGAGTTAAGAAGATAATGAAATTTAAGAAACCGGTAAAATCAGGACTCAGCATCATAATCGTAGGATGTGGAAAGGTTGGAAATGCACTTGTAAGACAACTTAGCAAAGAGGGACATGATATTACCATTATAGACAGAAGCCGTGAAAAGGTCATGGAGATAGCAAATCAGTACGATATTATGGGACTTGCGGGAAATGGAGCAAGTTACAGTGTACAGATGGAGGCAGGAATTGAAGCGGCTGATATGCTCATTGCAGTCACGGATTCTGATGAGCTTAACCTTTTGTGCTGCACAGTCGCAAAACATGTAAGCCAGTGTGATACGGTAGCAAGGGTAAGAACACCTGATTATAGTACGGAGGCAAGCTATTTAAGGGAAAAGTTAGGACTTACGATGATAATAAATCCGGAGCTTGAAGCCGCCATAGAAGCGACAAGGATTCTTTGTCTGCCGACAGCACTTGAGGTAAACTCATTTGCACACGGACAGGCTGAACTTATCAAATTGAAAATAACAGAGGGAAGTATGCTCGATGGCATTTCAATACAGGAGTTTGGAAAAAGAGGTATTGCAAATGTACTTATCTGTATGATAGAAAGAGCCGGTGAAGTTTATATCCCATGGGGAGATTTTGTGATGCAGAAAGGTGATATTTTGTCATTTGTGGCTCACAGAAAGACCGTAAAGAGTTTTATGCAGAAATTCGGATTAAAAACTAAACAGGTTAAAAATACGATGATAGTAGGCGGTGGAAAGGCTGCATATTATCTTGCAAACCAGCTTCTTGGTATGGGAATCTCAGTGCAGATAATTGAGCAAAACAAGGCAAGATGCGAGGAACTAAGTATCCTTCTGCCAAAAGCGGTCATAATAAACGCTGACGGTTCAGACGAGGAAGTGCTCTTTGAGGAGGGTATAGAAAATGTTGAATCATTTATACCTCTTACCGGAATAGATGAAGAGAACATAATGCTCACGCTTCATGCAAAGCAGGTTTCAAATGCAAAAGTTATCACTAAGATAACGAGAACAAATTTTAAAAGTGTTATAAACAATCTTGACCTCGGAAGCATAATGTATCCGCAATATATTACATCAGAGGCGATAATAGCTTATGTAAGGGCGAAAAATGCTTCAAAGAGCAATCATATCCAGACACTTTACCAGCTTTGTGATTCAAGAGTAGAAGCTATAGAATTTTCAGTGGAAGAAGCCTCAGCGGTGACAAATAAAGCAATTATGGATCTAAATATAAAAAAAGGAGTGCTTATTTCATTTATAAACAGAAACGGCAGGATAATCATACCGACAGGGCAAGACTTTATACAGGTAAATGACACCGTTATGATAATCACAACGCAGACCGGATTTAATACTATTCTTGATATTTTAGAGTGATTTTTGGTGTATGTTAAGTTTTTTCAGATTTTGAAAAGTATAAATATTTATAAGAATTAAGATTTTTTAATTCGGGGAGATTAAAAAATGAACAGGTCGATTATAAGATATATTTTAGGCAGTGTTTTAAAGGTGGAAGCAGCATTTATGCTGCTTCCGTGCATTGTTGCACTTTGTTACATGGAAAAAGAAGGGGTTGTCTATCTAGGTGTTGGCATTGTCACTTTTTTACTCGGTATGCTTATGACTCACAAAAAGGCAAACAGTTCTGTATTTTATCTTAAAGAGGGCTGCGTGGCTACGGCACTGAGCTGGATATTTATGAGTTTTTTTGGATGCATTCCGTTTATATTGACAGGCGAGATACCATCTCTTATAGATGCACTTTTTGAGACGGTATCAGGTTTTACGACAACGGGAGCAAGCATATTAAGTGATGTTGAGGTACTTTCTCATTGCACGCTTATGTGGCGAAGTTTTACACACTGGCTCGGTGGAATGGGTATTTCTGCTTGCAATAATACCACTTGGAGGCGGCTCAAGAATAAATCTTATGAGAGCTGAAAGTCCGGGTCCATCTGTTGGCAAACTCGTGCCTAAAGTAAAACATACCGCACAGATATTGTATATAATCTATATTACACTTACGGTTGTTCAGATAATATTCTTATGTATAGGAAAGATGCCTTTATTTGACTCACTTGCGACGGCATTTGGAACAGCAGGAACAGGTGGATTTGGTATCAAAAATGACAGTGCAGCAAGTTATTCGACATATATACAGTGGGTGCTTACAATATTTATGATATTATTTGGCGTAAATTTCAATGCATATTATTATATTTTATATAAACAGTTTAAAAAAGCATTTAAGATGGAGGAAGTAAGATATTATTTCCTTATCATAATAGCGGCAGTAGGAATTATATTCTGTCATATAATAGATACAACAAAGTCCTTTTTTGAGGCACTTACGCAGGCATCATTTCAGGTTGCATCAATTATCACAACAACAGGATTTTCAAGTGTTGATTTCAACAAGTGGTCGCAGACTTGTAAAACTGTTCTCGTATTTCTGATGTTTTGTGGTGCATGTGCCGGAAGTACAGGCGGCGGAATTAAAGTATCCAGATTTATAATACTCATAAAAACAATTATAAAGGACTTAGAGTCATATATACATCCAAAATGTATAAGAAAAATTCAGATTGACAAAAAACCGGTAGAGCACGAGGTCGTTCGCTCGGTAAATGTATTTTTTATAACATTTTTTATATTATTTGCAGCATCGGTATTTGTATTGTCATTTGAAGATAAAGACCTTATAACAAACTTTACGGCGGTAGCGGCAACAATGAATAATATAGGTCCGGGTCTTGCCCTTGTGGGACCGACTTGCAATTTCGGTCATTTTAATGTATTGTCAAAGCTGGTACTTATATTTGATATGCTTGCAGGAAGACTTGAATTATTCCCGCTCCTTATACTTTTCCATCCTGCCATATGGAAGGAAATGTTTAAGATAAAGCATCATGCAAAATGCGTGAGGGACTAACTAAAAAAGAATTTACGGAGGCAGTTATGAAAAAAAAGGATAAAAAAATAACAGCATTGTTTATGACATTTTGTATTATATTAGGTCTTTTGTCCCAGTATGCACCTGATTGGAGTGTAAAAGCGGCAGAAAGCACCGGAAGCTATAAAATAATGGCGACATCAGGTTCAAGCGTGTCATCTGGGGAGACAGTTACAGCTACGCCATCAGCAACATTTACACCAGATCCGACAGCAACAGTTATTTCAACGGAAGAACCAGCTGATTCTGACAAAACGACTGTGCCGTCAACTTCACCGTCTGTTACATATATACCTGCTACAACAAATCCGGTGCCGACAAATCCGGCTTCGACGCTTACACCGAGGACAACACCGGGAGCAGATGCGACGGCGACAAATGCACCAACCACAAAGCCTACGGTTGTAACTACTAAAAAAAGCATAACTGTTGTTGATAAAAAAATTGTTGCACCGGGAAAAGTTAAGATAACAAAGGCAAAAAATGTATCAAAAAAGAAGATAAAGCTTACATGGAAAAAACAGAGTAAAGCACTTGTCTATCAGGTTAAATATTCTATTTATAAAAGCTTTAGAAAACCAAAGACAAAAGCAACAATGAAATGTTCTTACACTTTGTCAGGGCTAAAAAAGAAAAAAACTTATTATATAAAAGTAAGAGGTTATACGCTGAAAAAAGGAAAGCGTTTGTATGGTAAGTGGTCAACGGTTAAGAAGGTTAAAGTAAAAAAGTAAATTTAAAGAGAGGAACAAAAGTTTTAACATTATGAAAGAAATCAGAAAACCTAAATTTATGCAGGCGGCAGCAGTAAAAAGAGGGCATGGAATATTTGCAGAAATCTGTATTGCGATAGCACTATTTATTGTCGGCTCTATGGCAGGCGGTATTATTCAGGTACCTGCAATGATGGCAAATATGCTTGGAAATAATGAGTATATAGATATGATAACATCAGGTCAGCCTGATATAAATAAGATGATGCAGCTTATATCAAATATGCCTGAGTGGATGACTATAGTAACACTTATTTCAGAATTGTTGATAATAGTAGTAGTATGTCTGTATTGCAGGTTTGTTGAAAAGAGAAAATTAAACACACTCGGTTTTAAGAAAAAAGGTGCAATTTTAAGCTATTTTAAAGGAATGATTTTGTCACTTGTCGTATTTTCGGTGGCATACTTTATCTGTATCTTCACAAGAAGCATTACTTTTGATGGCATAGCACAAAATATCCCGATAATTTATATCATAGGTTATTTTATAGGCTATATGATTCAGGGAATGGCAGAGGAAGTTCTTTGCAGAGGCTATTTATTCGTGTCATTGACAAGGAGATACCATGTGATAAACGCTGCTATATTTAGTGCATTTTTCTTTGCAATGCTTCACGGCATGAACAGTGGTGTTGACGGTCTTGCAATGTTTAATCTTTTCTTATATGGATTGTTTGCGGCACTATTATTTGTAGATTGTGAAAACATATGGATAGTTGGAGCATTCCACAGTGTATGGAATTTTGTTCAGGGCAATCTTTACGGAATAAGTGTCAGCGGAAATAAGATTACAAGTTCTATCTTTACATCGACATCAGCAGAGGGCGGTGCATCTGTTATAAACGGTGGAAGTTTTGGAATGGAGGGCGGTTTTGCGATAACGATAGTGCTTATCATTGCAATATTTATCGTAGGCAAACACCTTGACAGCAAAGGAAAACTTATAGAAAAGAGCGAGCAGCCGAGCCAGAATGAGATTGAATTTGAAGAACTTAGAAAAGAGATGGAGAGACAGATGGGAATGTCCGATGACGATATATTTGGAAATCCAAACGGATATGATAAAAACAGTGATGTAAAAGATATATTCAGCTGTAACGCAGATGGAGAAAACAGTGGCGGCAACGGTGACGGGGCATTTACAGGGACGGGGGATTCTTATCAGAAAGCATCCGGTACGCAGAATGTAAATATTGCCAATGGCGACATAAATAATAACAATGTGGCAGGGCAGGAAAGTAACAATGCGGATGTAAATAAAAACGCACAGAAAGAACCTGAAAAAACAGGCTTTGACAGTAATTATTTTGGGTCATAAGGTATTTTGTTTTAAGAAATATAAGTTAGGAAATATAAGAAGTGCGTGAAAATATGCTGATTAGTGATTTTAGTTGGGGGCAAAATAACTTTCCTCCCAATATTGTTCTATAGAGGTAAAAAAAGATAGATGTAAAATTATGAAAAGAGGTATATTATGCATCCAAATGACAATAGTGCTACGATTTATTTGCAGGCAGATGATTTAATAAGATTAATAAAAGAGCATGGAAACGAAGTGGAATTGACTGAACTGTAAGTTCAGATGAGAACTAAAAGTTGAATGTTTTTTGAATAAAAGAGAAAAATATTGAAGAAAGTCACAAAAACAGCAAATATAATTTTGAAGAAAGTCACAAATATGATAAAGATAATCTTGAAGAAAGTCACAAATATGATGTATAATATCTTGAAGAAAAGTATATAACATATAATATGATGTAAGTGTCAAAAGTCCAAAATACGATTGTGCACATGCAAACAAATATTTTAGATTTATTGACACACCTATATTATGGAGGCAGATATGTATTTTAAAAGAAAAGCATATAATAAACTATTAGACTGGAAGAAACTTTATTCAGATAAATATGCGGTATTATTGGAGGGGGCAAGGCGAGTCGGCAAATCGACGATTTCTGAAAGTTTTGCAAAAAATGAATATAAATCATATATATTGATAGATTTTTCAAAGGTGACAGATAATATATTAGACTGTTTTGAGGATATAGGAAATTTAAATATATTTTTTTTGAGACTGCAGGCTGAAACAGGAATAACATTGTATGAACATGATTCTCTTATTATTTTTGATGAAGTACAGCTTTTTCCAAAGGCAAGGCAGGCGATAAAACATCTTGTGTCTGATGGCAGATACAGTTATTTGGAAACAGGCTCTTTAATCTCGATAAAGAAAAATGTAAAGGACATCCTGATTCCATCCGAGGAAATGAAGC
>OGMH01000730.1_pt1 | contig 14731 bp, 21 predicted proteins | sample 1573191 | NCBI WGS metagenome assembly OGMH01 (sample SAMEA2581978, study PRJEB24529) | metagenome | biome: Human gut stool | place: China | collected 2011 | reverse complement strand
AGAGCGATACCGTAGCAATATGTGATATAGGCCGGAACAGAATGAGCGAATGCAGCGCAGTAGTGCGCCTGTGAGTAACTCATCCTGTTCCGGTTTTTTTGATTTTTTTTCAAAAACACCTTGCGAAATGCCCTTCCAGCAATTCTATATATGAGAGACTAAACATCACACCTTAAAAGTGAATCATGAAATAACGATGCAGTAGGAGAAGTCTTAGACTTCCCGTTCAAAAAAAACGGGTAAGTCTGGGACAACTTTTGCTGCATTTTTTGTTTCAGACCGCCCGCAGCCAAAAGGCAGAAAGGTGGACATTATGATGACATTCAAGGATCTGAAAAAGCTTGTTGAACTCCCTTCGTACAAGGAACAGCGTGTTCCAACCGCGAAGGCACTTGAGGTATCTGGTGTGCCAGTGGTAGCTGAGAAGATTCTGGAAAATCATGGAAGCATCAGTGTCTACCAAAATGGTTATGTGATTTACCGGGCGCATAAAAGAGTGACCGTTTTCTCGCTTCGCAACTGCGTACATTATAAATATGATGCACTGGAGGGTGCGGGGCATCACATTGAGGAAGAGGAATTTGATGAATACGAGTGGCACATCCGTCTGGTTCTGGAAGGAGAGGATCGTATTTTCATGAACTACGAGATCATTCAGGGAAAATGGATGCCATCCCGTGAGGACAGGGAGTATAAGGAAGAAATCCTGGAGGGAGTCGATGACGCAGTCAGTACACTGGAAAGAATAATAAGTGAGGAAAGAGTGGAAGAACTGCTCTCTACTTTGACTGATTTGCAGAGAAAGGTCGTCCACACTCATCTGTTTCATGGTCTGTCTTTCACAGAGGCAGCGAAACACCTTGGCATGACCCGCCAGAATCTTACCGGAATTTATAACGCAGCAATTTACAAGATACAGAAAAAGCATTTCCGGGCATTGTGCAGCTGCTAACCTATACATAATCAAAAGATGAGCCGCCCAATCACAGAAAACACTCTGAATTGGGCGGCTCAAAAATTTTTTTGAAATTTTTTCAAAAACACCTTGCGAAATAGCCCTTCTCCGATTCTAAGGATGAGAGGACAATACAAAACCTCTCACATGAACCTTGAAAATTGAATAAGCCATCCCAGAGAGATACTTCTGATACTGAATGTGCATCCTGCGTGTCTTGTCAGAGAAAACGCCGCTGAAATATGGGGCAGGAACGGGCTGGGGCAGAATGGCAAAGCTCAAATAACAGCAGATACAATGCGGCGGAGTGTCGAAAGATGCTCCGTCGTAGGAATGTACTGTTATTTATTCAGTATGTGATGGAATGCCTGAAAAGCAATACCACACAGGTACGAAACATCAAACAATATCTGCTTGCTACACTGTATAATGCTCCGACCACGATTGACAGCTATTACGTTGCACAGGTCAGACATGATTTCGGATGGGGCGGCAGAAGCAATTAAGGAGGACAATGCAATGAGCGTGTTTTTTATGGATTTCGATATGGCTCCCTCGGCGATCTGGGCGAGAGATCTGTACGACCAGATGCGGATTCAGAGTGACTTCCGCAAGTGGTTCCCCCGGATGTGCCAGTATGGGTTTGTGGAGGGCCGGGACTATGAGTTCGTTCCCCGTGTCCGCCCGCAGGATGAGGGCGGGCGCACGGTGCAGCGGTATGTGAAAGACTACCGGATCACGCTGGAGATGGCAAAGCAGTTGTACAAGCTCTATCACTTCCACAAGAACGACTGTTTCCGCAGCTGCGAAGGACAGCACTGCATGGGAACTGATCACTGGATGCAGGCGGTCATTGAACTGCTGCGTCAGCACAAGTGCAAAAGTCACGCGCCGCCGAAGCGTTTTTACGAATCACAGCCGCCGGATTCGCTGGTGACAACGACACAGATCGCAAAAGAGTACGGCTGCGGTGCAAAGGTGTTCAATCGGCTGCTCCATCTGCACGGTATCCAGTACCGGGCCAATAACCAGTGGGTGCTGTATGCAAAGCATCAGGATAAGGGATATACTGCAAACCTTGTTTTCCGGCTCCATCGGAGTGATGGCAGTGCAGTGGAAAAGCTGCATACGGCATGGACGCACAAAGGCAGGAAGTTCCTGTACCATGAACTGAAACGGCGTGGGATTCTTCCGATGGCAGAACAGGAGGGTTGAGCTTATGAACTTTACAAATAGCCCGTTTGAACGTATGATGCGCCAGCGTCCGGGGACGGACAGCGACCATCCCTGCATTTCCTGCCGGCACCGCAGGGAGTGCGGCTATATGATGCACCAGTGCAGAAAGAAATTCCGTTCGGTCTTTGGCGATACGGCTCCTCCGGTATCAGGCACGGTCAGTGTCTAATACCGTTTGGATAAAACCACAAACCGTAAAGGAGGGAGCAGGTGCAGGATGAAGTAAACGAAAAAACGATGGCATTGTGCATCAAAGGCGGAAAAATCTCGGCACAGATTCTGAAAGCAGCATTGACAAAGCTGTTGGCAGAGATTGAGAAGAAGAAACAGCAGTCGAAGAAGATGGGAGGGCAGAACCGATGTAAGAGAGGAAAGCAGAGCATCAAGAGCCTGCAACAGAGCGGCGCACAGCTTACCAATATCGTTGTCACGGACAATAACATCAAGTCGTTTGACCGGGTAGCCCGGAAGTACGGCATTGATTATAGTCTGAAAAAGGCAGAAAAAGAGGGCAAGACCGAATATCTGGTCTTTTTCAAGGCAAAAGATGTGGATGTTATGACGGCGGCATTCAAGGAATATACCGGAGTTTCGCTGAAAAAGGAGCAGCGGCAGTCCATTCGCAAGAAGCTGGAGCAGGCAAAGGAGCGTGTTGCCAAGCATCGTGAGATCACCAAGGAAAAGACGAAAGACAGAGGGCAGGTGCGATGAGCCAGAAAAAGAAAACGACCGCACAGAGCAAGCGTCCGCGCAAAGCCCCCTCCAACAAGACAGGTGGAACGGCATGGGGCAAGAAAGCAGCGGCGGCAATCAGCGGAAAGATGCAGTCAGCCGATGTGAAGAAGCTGATTTTGCTGAATTTTCCGTACATCATCGCCTTTTACATGGTGGAGAAAGCCGCGTGGCTGTACCGCTACTGTAATGGCGATACCATCGTGGACAGGCTGATGGTTCTTTTTATGAACTTCGGTTTGGCCTACAAAAGTTATCTGCCGAGTTTCCATCCGTCCGACTTGCTGATAGGTCTGATCGGTGCAGCAGCACTGAAAGCCGTGATCTACTTTAAGGGGAAGAACGCAAAGAAGTATCGTCAGGGAGAGGAATACGGCTCTGCCCGGTGGGGCAATGCCAAGGACATTGAACCTTTTATTGACCCGGTATTCGAGAATAATGTGCTGCTCACCCAGACGGAACGGTTGATGATGAGCGGCAGACCAAAGCATCCGAAGTATGCCAGAAACAAGAACGTCATTGTAATTGGCGGCTCTGGCAGCGGCAAGACACGATTTTTCGTGAAGCCCAATCTGATGCAGATGCCCGAAAAGGTCAGCTACGTCTGTACTGACCCGAAAGGTACGATCATCATTGAATGCGGAAAGATGCTCTCGGATGCCGGGTACAAAATCAAAGTCCTGAACACGATCAATTTCAAGAAGTCGATGCACTATAACCCGTTCCATTATATCCGCAGTGAGAAAGATATTCTGAAACTGGTCAATACCATCATCGCCAACACGAAAGGAGACGGCGAGAAGTCCGGCGAAGATTTCTGGGTCAAGGCAGAACGCCTGCTCTACTGCGCACTCATCGGCTATATCTACTATGAAGCCCCGGAGGAAGAACAGAACTTCTCCACGCTGCTGGAATTTATCAATGCCAGCGAAGCCCGCGAGGATGATGAAGAGTTCAAGAATCCGGTCGATGAACTATTTGAGGATTTGGAGAAGGCGAAACCGGAACACTTTGCCGTGCGGCAGTATAAAAAGTACAAGCTGGCTGCCGGATATGCTGAAAGATGTAGATGTATATTCGGAAGTGACGGGAAAGCCATTGCAGGAACGGTTGTATCGCCATATGGATGATGCACACTTGAGCATTTCGGAGATGGAACCGTACTTTGCTTATTATCCAGATAAGCTATATAAAAATCTGGTGGAAACGAGGGTGATTTACAAGGACATTGAAGAGGAGATACTGCTGGAGATAAAAAAGAGGGATGGCTTATAAAAAGCTATCCCTCTTTTGACGGCCAGTCGGTTTGAGCATCGTAGAGAGGCTTGACTGGATCTGTCCTAATATTATATGCGGAAGAATCAGACATGATTCCTCCAGTCAGAAGGCAAATGCAATTTTCCGAGGTCAATATCGCGCTGATACTTGTTTAGAAGTGCATCAAAGCTAGTGATAAAATCGTTCCATTCGTCATCGGATGGACGTAAATATTTCATGGCGAGCAAGAAATGATAAAGACCACAATAGCGTGGAGCCGGATTTTGCTGATCGACACTTAATAGCTTGGGCTTTGTCGTAAGGGAACGATTATATATTCTGGAGTTGTGAGCGCAAATGTTCCGCAGAACAACAACAGCATGAATCCAGGATGAGAACATCTCAAGGCTTGGAGTGGCAAGGTTACCTTTTGCAGAAGTGTATTTATAAAACTGGGCCAGACTGGGATATACAGAATCTGTGCCTGTTGAAAGATTCTTGATATACTTGGAAAGCGTTCCAAAAGACATTACTTCAACAGCAGCCCAAAGGGGAATCTGCCCATCATGGTTGTCATAATTGTGGGTGATAAATACATCTGTTGAACGTGCAATTTCTGATGAAATGGATGCAGTGTTTCGCCAAAATATCGCTTTATCCTTGAAGATAGAAGGGTCAAGATAAATCAGCGCATCATTTTTCTGCAGGAGAGCTTCGCAAAATCTGGAACGAAGAGCAACTTCTATTTTACAGGTCATGCCAAATAGTAAAGAGCGCAACTCCATGTCAAAGTTGTAGATGTGACAAATGGTGTCGAACGTGACATTTGGTATGTATTTTTTAGTGGCGTTATCATAGAGATGAAAACTATATCCGCGCAGACGATAAAATCCAATCTCATTTAAAGCCGTTTCTACTTTCTGGTCATCAGTTATTACTAGACCAGCATCTTTGTACTTTTGAATCAGAGCAGCAGTCTGATATATATTCTTTGGATAGGGTTTCATTTGTACAATCCTCATAAAATGAAAAGGCCCGCCGGTTTGAGCATCGTAGAGAGGCTTGGCGGGATCTGTTGACTATTATTTTATCACTAAAATGAGGGCTTGTCAATCACTTTCTTTATGTCATGCGGAATTCGGAAAAGATAATATTAAATGCGAAAGGAAGCGAAAGCCTCCGGACGCATTATTTTTTTACCTGAAAAGCACAGAAAGAGAGGTGAGAACGTGCGAAACTACCGATATTTGACATTCGGCGACCGCGAGAAAATCGAGACGGAATACGCAGCCGGAGGACGTCCGGCCGACATTGCGATCGACCTCGGCGTCCATGTGGCGACTATCTATAAAGAACTGAAAAGAGGCGACACCGGCCAGCTCGACAAGAACATGCGCCGAGAGTATAGCGCCGAACTCGCCCAGCGCCGACTCATTGAGAGCTTTAAGTGCCGCGGGCGAAAATCCCCCACTATATAAAAAAGAAAGGAGCGACAACATGGCAGCATTACACGAAATAGCTCGGCAGTACGCCGAAGAAATCCGCGACGGTATAGCGTGGGTGATTATATGGAAAACTGGCCGAAGCTGGCACGCTGAAAGCGTCTGGCTCAACCAAGACTCTGACACCTTCGAGCTGGAGGATCTGAGCACTGCCACCGAAATTCTGGAGCAGGATCCGAACGCTGTCATGGTGAACTTCGGCGAGAACATGACGATCGCAGAACTGGAGGCCGGTATTCTCTGGCACTACGAAGGCGGCCGCAATCTCCTGAAAGACTCGACGGCCTTCCCTCCTGAGCCGATACCACGTCCGGAAAACCTCCCGGCAGATATTCCATGGTACGGAAAGGAAACCACCGAGGAACCGGATCCCTATATATTCGACGGCTACATGAGCGTCGAGGACTACGAGAAACGCCAGCAGCTCATAGCTGCGGATCAGGCGCGAAGCGATCCGCTCCCGGACGAGCCGCCACCAGAACCTCAGCACACAGAGCTCACGATCCAGATCGGCCCACCTGCCGCCACTGCCCTGCTCGGCGCTCTCGCCGACGCAATAAAGGCAGCAGCTCACGCAGTCCGGCAACTCATGGACGAGCTCGCGGAGCGGTTCCGGAAGTTCTGGCAATACGCAAGAAAGGCCGTGGACACTTTTGTGGACTCCCTACTATATAGAGCCAACACCCACCCGAAATGGTGGCACCTATACAAACACGCACGGAAATGGAGAACCCGGAAGAAATACAAGCGGCTGCTTATGAGGCAGCTATGCAGCAGGCTGGCCGCTGGATAGGAGGTGATCCCATGAACGACTCGCGAAACCTAAGCGGGCCCGTACTCATGCTCAGCGCGACGGCTGCCGCTATGAAGTATGCCAAGAGTGCGGGCTGGACTGGAATGTAAGCAAGCAGGCGGTGATCCCGTGGTACGGCTACAAGTGCCCGATCTGCCGCAGCAAATACAGAAAAGGAGCAAAACCATGAGAAACGAAGTAATTTACGACAAAAACGGGCGCCCGGACATTATGGTGGTTTTTACCCCGTCCGAGCTGGGACTCCCTGACACCCTGAGAGGCCGCAAGGTTAAGGAATACGCGATCAGCAAGTACCAGAACACATTGATCGACGGCGTTCCGTACTCTCTCCCATTTATGAAACCGGCTGTGAATATCAACCACGACGAAGCGATCCGCCTCTGCGAGAGCAAGGGCGAAGGCTGGCACCTGATCACTAACGACGAATGGGTGGATCTCGGCTTCTGGAGCTGGGACAACGACACCATGCCGACCGGAAATACTGCGAGCGGCAAAAGCCACAGCCACCCAGAACAGACCGGCACTACATACGAAGGAGGCTGCGGCAAGACGTTGACCGGATCCGGCCCGGTTCAGTGGAATCACGACGGCACGGCCTACGGTGTAGCTGACATGAGCGGTAACATCTGGGAGCACGTCGGCGGCGTTCGGTTTATGGACGGTATGCCGCAGGTGATCCCGAACAATGGCGCAGCCTATGGCGCGGATCAGTCCAAAGACTCTCCAGAGTGGGAGGCAATCTACACCGAGGACGGCGATCCGGTTTACTACAACGTACACAACGGCGAGATCACACTCCAGCCGGTACACCCGGACGGCACCGACTATGACGGCGTAAAGTTCACGGATCTGGAAGTTCGCAGCGACATGGACGCACCGGACAGGCTGAAAGACCTCGGCCTCTATCCTGCCGACGACTACGAAAGCGACGAATACTTCTGGCTCGACTCTAACGGCGAGCGGGTTATTTATCGCGGGGGCGCCTGGAACGGCGGTTCGGACGACCGGTGTGTTCTGCCTCAGCGGCGCCGACTCCCGCGGCGGTGCGGACGCGGGCATCGGCTTCCGTGCCGCTTGCGTTCGGTTTATCTGCGACTCTGACACTCTGGACGATCTGGACTCTGACAAGAAGCAGCCAGAACCAAAAAAGCGTAGCATTTTAGCTCCGGACTTTATCGGACGGATCAAGCAGGCACTCGCCCGGCAGTTTCAGAAGCTCTACGAAGCCGCACACGGCGAGGATCCGGAAGGCTTCGCTGAACTGGCCGAGAAGGCAACAGACGAAGAACTCGCCAAGGCTGCAAAACTCAGCGCCACACTGGCTCAGGTGAACGCAGCCGTGGATATGTACGAGCTGACCGCTAAGCAGTTAAAGCTCGCAGCCACAACCTCGATCACAATCAAAACGGAGGTGAACGACCATGAATGAGCTCCGGGACATATTCACGAAATACAAAGCAGTCGTATTTTTTGACACTGAGACAACCGGGCTCGAAGCTGAAAGCTGCCAGATCATTGAACTGGCAGCGATCAGAGTCGAGAAAACCGAACGGGGCACCCTCCGCATGGCCGACAGCGCCGACGTGTTCGTGAAGCTGCCGGAAGGTGAGCGGATCCCTCAGAAGATCGTCGAGCTAACAGGAATCACAGACGAGCAGCTCGAAAACGAAGGAATCACCGAGGCTGAGGCTGCCGCTCGCTTCACTGAGTTGATCGGCGGCGGCCGCGTCCTTCTGGTAGCCCACAATGCACAGTTTGATCTCCTGTTTACTGCTGAAATGCTCCGGAGACACGGAAACGGTGGCCCGGAAGCCCTGAAAGCTGCCGACTATCTGGACAGCCTAACCGTTTACAAAGACCGCCGGGCATATCCTCACAAGCTGGCGAACGCGATCCTCACCTATAAGCTGGAGGACAAGGTTCAGAACTCCCACAGAGCGATCGACGACGTGGCGGCACTGTTTGAGGTGTGCAAGGCCATGGACGCGGAACGCTCCGATCTTCTCAGTTATGTGAACGTGTTCGGATATAACCCGAAGTATGGAGTAAGTGGGAAACGGATCGAAAAGGTGGCCTACTGGCCACAGAATTTCAACAAATACATGCAGGCTCCGAGCTATACGCTCCCGGCCAAACTCAGACAAAGAAGGAGGTAACAGAAATGCGAAGCAGCTCGCTGAAAGTATACAGCCCGGTGGAATACACCGGGTACAAAGAAAAAAGAAGCGGCCACCCGTCGGAACCGGGAAGCCGCACAGGCAATCGAAAAACCACGCGAAAGCCTAAGCCTATTTTATACCGGCTGCGCCGTTTTTGCAAGCGCCTGAACTGGAAAAGGATCGGCGGGCTGGCAGTCACCACAGTGGTGATCGTGTTCGCAGTACGCGGCGCCGTGGGTATGTTCTCGGAACACACCCAGACAAAAAACGCCCCGACCGCAACCAGCAGCCCGGCGGCCGAAGAACCTCAATCCTACGTTTTCTACTACAAAGACGGGCAGGCCGTAAACTGGGAGGACGTCACAGACGCATGGGCCGCAGAGGCAGGATTCCAGAAGCGCTACACTCTCACCGACACCGAGCGACTGGAGATCGCTCAGGTGCTCACAGCCGAAGCCGGAGGCGAACCCTCAGTGTATTCTCCAGACCTGCGAGGACGAAGGGATCCGACCGGACGAAGCGCTGCGCGTGTACGCATATAGCAAGCGCCGACCGGAGCCGACTCAGGAAGCCCTCGAAGCCGTGCAGGACGTGTTCGACTTCGGGATCGTGGCAACGACCGAGCCGATCAAATACTTTTACGCTCCCGCTCTCGTGGACAGCGAGTGGCACGAGTCCCAGATCTATGTAATGACCATTAACGGACACCGATTTTTTAAGGAGGCAACCGAATGAATAACGAAAACAAGCCAAGCGTGATCGCAGAGCTCACGGCTGCACTTGCCAGCACGGCGGAACGTGCCGCCGCTGCTGAGGCCGAAGCCGAGCAGTACAAGAAAAGCTCAGGCGAGTGGTATCAGTTTTTCACCAGCAAAGACAAGGAACTGAGAGACACGCAGGCAGAACTCCAGAAAGCCCTCGAAGCTCTGGAAGCAAAGGAAGGAGAACAGAACCATGGCAACGACAAAGAAAGCAATAGCTGAGGCCGAACAGGCCGCAGAAATCAAAGAAGCAACCGCAGCACCTACCGCAGAGCCGGAAGCTCCGGCCGTAACACTGGACGAGCTGGAAGGCATGGACATGAACATGTTCGATGTGGAGGAAACCGAAAGCGCTCCGCATCCGGTATGGCGTATCACTGACGACGGCTGCGCCGACTGGGCCTGCCAGAAAATCGCAGAAGAAAAGGCTGAGCTCGACCGGATCACCTCACTGGCAGACAGCCAGATCGAAAAGATCCAGCAGCGCGTCGAGGCAGCTCAGCGCAGATATGAAAACGGCACCCGTTTTCTCACCGGAAAGCTCGCGGAATACTTCGAGACAGTTCCACACAAGACAACCAAGACAAAGCACAGCTACCGCCTTCTCTCCGGCACTCTGGTGAAGAAAATCGGCGGCCGCACCATGAAACAGGACGACGACGCACTGCTGGCCTACCTGAAAGCCTCAGACAACGAGGACATGATCCAGACCACAGAGAAACCAAAGTGGGGCGAGTTCAAGAAGCGGCTCGAAATCGTAGGAGGCCAGATCGTAGACAAAACCACCGGCGAGCTGGTGGAGGGCGTGCAGATCATTGAAAAGCCGGACACCTTCACGGTGGACGTGTAAGGAGGTAGCGCATGGCAACAACCAAGGACACAACAGCAGCTAAAACGGCCACAACCCCACCGGTACCGCTGACGCTGCAGCAAAAATTCATCAAGCTGCGCGAAGCCGTTCCCTCTATCACCCAGAAGGCCCACAGCGACGGCGTAAAGTACAAGTTCGCGAAGATCTTCGACGTGTACCAGCTTCTCACTCCGGCCATGAATGAGTTCGGCGTCAATTTTGACATTGTAGGCGAGCAGGCAACCCGGCACAGTGAAAACGGGGATCCGATCTACTACTCCAACTTCACGCAGCACACCAGAAACGGCGACCGCATTGTCTGGGTGTACGAGGCCGACCTCACGATCCGCTGGACGAACGCAGACAACCCGGACGAGACTCTGGAAGTTACTCTACACGCAATCGGAACGAACGACGGAGGCCCGGACAAGGCCAAAGGCTCCGCGTGGACGTACTGCCTCAAATACTACCTGTTTGAGAAGTTCGGCATTGATCAGGGCGACGACGATCCAGACATGAGCGACCACAGCAGCGAACCCCCTCAGCAGAGCCAGAAACAGCACACAGGAGCTCAGAACGGGAATCGGCAGGGAAACACCCAGCCGCAAGCACAAAATGGCCAGACGGGGCGCTCAGGCGCCGCACGACCACTCTCAGACGCTCAGCTCTCCCGACTCTACCGTAAAGGCGAGGACGCCGGGTACTCTCAGCAGTCGATCAACGAATGGATCCTGAAAAAATACGGACAGCAGGATCCGCACAACCTGACGCGGGCCCAGTACGACGAAGCCTGCGCCGCTATGGACAACGCAAAGCAGCAAGGAGGACAAGACAATGCTTAATCATGTGGAGCTTCTGGGCCGTCTGGCTCAGGAGCCTGAAATCAGATACACACAGAGCGGCACACCAGTGGCGAGCTTCGACCTCGCCGTGCAGGTACCGAGTAAGAACAAAGACACCGCTCCGGACTATATCCCGATCGTGTGCTGGAGAGAACGCGCCGAGTTTTGCGGCCGCTACCTCTCCAAAGGCCGCCAGATCGTAGTTGAGGGCCGGATCTCCACCCGTAAATGGAAGGACGAGAAAACCGGGCAGAACCGCAAGGCCGTGGAAGTTGTGGCCTCAAACATTTACTTCGCAGACAGCAACGGAGGCAACGCAAATGGCAATCCTCAGCCCGCCAACAACGACGGATTTATGGACATACCGGACGACGGACAGCTTCCTTTTAACTAATAACACCGACCGAAGGACGACCGCCGGACAGACCGGCGGAACTCTACGGCCAAACCAGAAACAAACCACGAAAGGAGGTGCCGACAGTGGCATGGATCCAAATTCACCAACAACTGAAAGACCACCGCAAGGTGCTGGCTGCTGCTGACGAGCTCGACATTGAACCGGCTCACATGCTCGGCCTGCTGATCTCGTTCTGGCTCTGGGCCATTGATAACGCACCGGACGGATCCCTCGCTGGAATATCCGACAGAATGATCGCAAGAGCGGCCCAGTGGGACAAAGATCCAGAGGAATTTGTGGCCGCCCTGACCTCTGCGTCTCTGCTGGACGTAACGGAGGACGGCGTTCTGGAGATCCACGACTGGAGCGAGTACACCGGAAAGCTGATCGAACAACGAGAAAATGAGAAAAACCGTTCGAGAGCCCGCCGCGCTGCTGCTAAGTCAAACGACCGGAGGACGACCGCCGGACAGTCTGCGGACGTAAGCAAGAGCGACCAGAAAAAGACCGCAGGTAGAGTAGACCAGACCAGAGTAGACCAGAGTAGACCAGAAAATAAGGGGGATACCCCCATACCCCCCGCAGCCGAGAAACAGCCAAGCGCTCAGGAACGACGTTTCGCAGAGTTCTGGACTGCATACCCGAAGAAAGTCGGCAAGAAAGCAGCACAGAAGGCATGGGAAAAGGCAAAACCCGACGCCGAACTGTCCGAGAAGATCATGCAGGCAGTGGCAACAGCTAAAACCTCGGAACAATGGCTGCGAGAAGGTGGCCGCTTCATTCCCAACCCGTCAACATGGATCAATCAGGGACGCTGGGACGACGAACCTCTCCCACCTGCCGGATCCGGAAGCTATCAACAGCGACCGGGTGGAAATTGTGGAAAACCTGACACCATGGATGTGCTCGCGGGGATAATCGCAGACGAGGAAGGAGGCTTCGAGATATGACAAAAGCAGACGCGGCTCGACTGGTGGCGATCGTCGTCACCGCCTACCCGAATTTTGACAAGTTCAAGGACGCGAAAGCAATCGAGGCCACGGTGAATCTCTGGGCCATGATGTTTGAGCAAGACGAATCCGGGATCGTAGCGCTGGCAGTAAAAAAACACATTGCAACAAACAAATGGCCGCCGAGTGTGGCCGAAGTCCGGGAGATCATGCTGGAGATCCAGCACCCGGAACTCATAGAGCCGGACAAGGCATGGCTGGCCGTGAGCGACCTCATGTACAGCGCCGGACAATTCAACCACGGAGATCTCTCCTGCCAGCTTCCGCCTCTGGTGGCGCGGGCCGTTGAGTCAATCGGCTGGACTTCCCTCTGGGAAATGCACCGCAGCGCATACATAGGCGGCAAGCCCGGCATGGATCGGGTAGCCTTCATGCAACAGTACACGCCAATGTACGAACGGGAAAAGGCCCGCAGCATGACACCGGCACAATTAACTGAGAAGATCGACAACGTGGCCGGATCCCTTCCAGACAAAGGCCAACGCCTGATCGGGTACCGAGAAAGCGAACGCCGCAGGAAAGAGCAGGAAATAGCAGCGCTCACCCGCGGAGCCCTTCGGCTGGATAACCAGATCGCCGAAAAGACGAAGCTCGAACTCAGAGGGGAGGTGCTGGGATGATCCTACAAGGCGACGCACTGGAGGAACTCAGAAAGCTGCCGGACAAATGCTGCAGCGTCTGCGTAACTTCACCGCCCTACTACAACGCCAGAGACTACGGAGCAGCCGATCAGCTCGGAACCGAAAGCTCTCCGGAGGAATACATCCGCAAGCTGGTGGAAGCCTTCCGGGAAGTCGCCAGAGTCCTGAAAGACGACGGCACCCTCTGGCTGAATATCGGCGACAGCTACGCGAGGTATATCGAGGACGGAGGGATCAAACGCAAGGATCTGATCGGGATCCCGTGGCTGCTGGCTCTGGCTCTCAGAAGTGACGGCTGGTACCTCCGGGCGGACATTATCTGGAACAAACCCAACGCCATGCCGGAAAGTGCCAAAGACAGACCAACAAGATCTCACGAGTATGTTTTTTTACTCAGTAAAGCGGCCACCTATTACTACGACGCCGAGGCCGTCAAGGAGCTGGCCGTCGGGTACGATCCGAAAAAGCCCGGCCGGAAGCGCGGCAACGCGAAAACCTTCCGCGGCGGCACTGCCTACACTCACGATCATGCCAAAGCCAACAGCGCCGAAGTGGATCGAGGCAGCCACGGGCTCCAGAGAAATGAAACCGGCAAACGAAACCGCCGGGACGTCTGGACAATCGCCACACGGCCATATAAAGGCGCCCACCTCTCCACGTTCCCAGAGGAACTGGCCAAGATCTGCATACTGGCCGGGAGTAAACCGGGCGACACGGTTCTGGATCCATTCTCAGGAAGTGGAACCACAGGAGCCGCAGCCCTCAAAGAAGGGCGGAACTATATCGGGATAGAGATTAACCCTGACACCTGCAAAATACAAGAGCAGCGACTCACTGAGGCTGCTCAGGAAGGAGCCAAACCATGAAACGCGGTGAAATTTATTATATCGAAAGCACATACCGGGAAACCGGAAGCGAGCAGAGAGGCGGCCGTCCTGCGGTGATCGTCTCCAATGACAAGAACAACGAAAACAGCGAGGTTGTGGAAGTGGTATACATGACCACCAAACCAAAGAATGACCTCCCCACTCATGTATTTATCCGGAGCGCACTCTCCCCTTCTACCGTCTTATGCGAACAGGTAAACAGCGTAAGCGTGAAAAGGATCGGGACGCTGATCGGAAAATTGACAAAGAGCGAGCTCACAGCCGTGGACTCTGCTCTGGCAATCTCTCTGGGGATCGACTTCATGGATCCGAAGCCCGCAGCCAAAGAAGCGGAACATTTACTGAAAGAAATAAGCAAGCAGCCACTCCAGATCGTCCAGCAGGATCCAGACATTGAAAAGATCAAGCTCGAAACCGAGCGCGATCTCTACCGGAATTTATACAATGAGCTGCTGAGCAAAACCATGAAAGGAGCAAGCGCATGAGAAAAAGACTGGTTTACATCTGCTCCCCGTGCCGCGGGGACATTGAAAAGAACATAGAAAAGGCCCAGCGCTACTGCCGCGAAGCCGTCGAACTCTGGGACGACGTGATCCCGATCGCGCCTCATGTATATTTTACCCAGTTTCTTGACGACACCAAGCAGGAGGAACGCGCCGCGGGTATGGACATGGGCCTCTCACTTCTG
>OGMH01000728.1_pt1 | contig 14812 bp, 14 predicted proteins | sample 1573191 | NCBI WGS metagenome assembly OGMH01 (sample SAMEA2581978, study PRJEB24529) | metagenome | biome: Human gut stool | place: China | collected 2011 | reverse complement strand
CAATGATTCCTATATGCATAGATGTATTTGATAAGGATATGGAATCAATAATAGGAAGTTTCATGAAGAATTTTTCAGTTGATGTCCTGAAGGGATTGAAGTTCATAAAAGAAGATATATATGAAGGTAAAAGTATTGAATATTATGAATTGAAATTTCCATTTGATACAATACCAGATCAATTTGGTATAGATGGAAAGGTATGTTTAAGATTTTTTAATACGGATGCAAGGACATTACAGTTTAACAGTATTTAAAAGGTGTAATGACGCCAAATTATACACATATCTTATTGTGGCAATGAGTGATACACATTCAATGTCTAATACACTTATTGAATTGAAGCAGCTGTTATACAATAAGGGTGATAGCTGTATTAATATTCCTATAGTTGTCAGGGCTAAGGAAAACAATGATTTTGCTAATATTTATGGTGAGAAGAATCTATTTACAATAAACAGGAATAAAGATATTTTTTCATATGCTTCTATAACTAATCGTGATATTGTAAATGATGCAAAGATATTTAATCATAGATACAATATGTTGTATGAAATAATAAGCAGATATAAAGCAGATAAAAATATTGTTGTGGATGATAAGTTTATGTTATCTGAAGATATAGAGGAACGTCTTAAGAAAGATTCAATAGAGCTTAAAGAGAATAAGAAAATATCAGAAGAAATAGATGAGGTATGGCATAATAAGGGCATATTTGACAGGGAATCAAGTATAGCACAATCATTGCATCAGGATATTAAAAAATGGATTATTTATGAAAAACATGCATATTCTCTTACAGATAACAGAGAAGAGCTTGAAAGAATTGAACACAGAAGATGGAATATTTTCATGATAACACATGGCTTTAAATATGAGAAAGCTGAAAGAAAAGATATGTATGCTAAAACACATCCATGTATTTCAAAATGGGAGGTTTTGAAGGTAGAAAAGCCAGATACATTAGAGTATGACTTTACACCATATTACATATTAAAAGCAGACAGATGATTTAGATGAAGTCATATATTCGTAATATACGGACGACAGCATATATGAGGAAAGCAGGTGCGCATACATCAACGATGCCAGAAGCTCCAATTGGATATTTCTAAGACTTTTCATATAGGTAACGGTAGTTGCCGCTACCGTTCGATACGGGACATCCGTGTCCCATATCGAACTTCCACAGACATCCGTGTCTGTGGATAGCTGGGTAGTTAAGGAAAAGTCTAAGAACTATCACAATTGAACTTCAAGTGCATCTTATGATGTATGCACACCTGCTTTCCTCATATATGCTGTCTGACTTTGACTTAATTTACGAAAAATGAATGATTCAATCAAACTATTGTTTGCAATTGTTATTGTACATTATTGTTATTTGGTGTATTATTGTCATTTATATTTCTGTTATCATTCATATTTTTTCCGCCATTCATGTTACCTCCACGGCCACCACCATTAAAACCGCCAGGATTGCTGCCAAAGCCGCCGGCATTGGATGCACCCATGGTTCCTGCAGATTGTGTCCAGTTTGTTAATGAAGAACCATCGCAGTAAAGAGTGTATTCAGTGTTTGTTGTAAGAGCAGATGTGCATATCCAGCCATTTGAGTAACTGTTGTTTAATGTAAAGCTTATTATTTCATTACCGCTGGAATCTTTTACTGAGTAGCTTCCTGCGTTAAAGGATACAGAGCTGAATACGTAAGCATTAACTGAATTTACAGGAGTTTCACATATACCGCCTAAAGCTATACATGTTCCACCAGTTATAGTAATATTGCCATCAACATCAATAGAACCAGATACCTGACCTGATGAACTGCCGCCTTTTACAAGAACCATACCGCCAGACTGGGTGTAGCTGCCGTTAGAATCTATAGCATCTGTATCGCCGGAACCGGTTGTTACATCAATGTATCCACCAGTTATATTAATAAGAGGAGTAGATGAGCCATCTCCGGTACATGCATTAATGCCATCATCAGCTGCATATATAAAGCTTTGTCCACCACTGATGTTGATTGTTATAGCCTCAAGACCCTCGTAGGATGTTAAAACATTTATATATCCATCAGTTATATTAAGCTCTTTATCTGCATGTATTCCATCATCACCTGTAGAGATTGTGATAGTTCCACCTGATATAGATATTATACCCTTGCCATCTTCGCCGGTTTCAAGAACACCAGAATCTGAGTTGGCATGAATACCATCATCAGTTGAACTTATGTTAATGGCTGCACCAGATATATTTATCTCGCTCTCGGCTTTGATTCCCTTTGTAGAGTAAGACTTTTTAGATGAATTTCCTGAGCTGTTATTGCCAGGCATACCATTAGCAGCTCTGTTTCCACCGCCGAAGTTACCTTTCATGCCAGGATTGCTGCTACTGTTATTCATATCAGGAGGATTGCCCATGTTACCATTGTTCTGAGCATTATTCATATCGGGTGGAGTTCCCACGCTGCTGTTATTCTGGTTGTCTGTATTGGCAGTTGTTGTGTAAGTCATCATAGTTGCATTGGATGATGATTTAGATGATGAACCTTGATTCTGATTTGATGAACTTGGGTTGCTGGCTGATGAATCTGGGTTGCTGGCTGAAGAACCTGGGTTGCTGGCTGATGAATCTGGGGTGCTGATTGAAGAACCAGAGCTGCTGGCTGAAGAACCGGAGTTGTCGGCAGCCACGGCTTCACTATAATCAGAATAAGTATCTGTATATATATTCAGATTTCCATCACCTGAAACATCTATACCATATGCAGCATCTATGCCGTCACAGGCAGCATATATATCAATATTTCCACCAGATATTATTACATTTCCTTTCTGTTTTCCTTTGGTTGAAAGACTGCTGTTTGATGTTTTGATGCCATCGCCTTTTCTGGATATAGCTATTATTTCACCAGATTCTATAGCTACCTCATCGTTTCCTTTTATAGCATTATTTACAGCATTAACCTTGATGGTAACATTTTTAATAGAAATGTCATCTTTGCTCTGGATACCTTTGTTATAGTTGCCAGTTACTGATAATGCCCCTTTTCCAACCAATTTAAGGTCACATGCTGCATAGATGGCAGCATTACCATTTTCACTGGAAGAATTGTCTGAATTGTCGTCAGCTTCAGTTCTTGCATCAACTATACAGTTATAAGTGTTTTCCTCAGATTTGATTTTTACATTATCAGCATTTTTAATATAAATAGGTGAACCGTTAGAACGTGTGATGGATGTACCATTCAATACAATGGTGATTTCGGCATTATCGTCAGCATTAACTACAATCTGTCCTTCTGATAAGAGCCCGGTAACTGTATATTCGCCAGCCTGTGTTATGGTATATACGGAATCATTCTGTGTTATTGTAGAACCATCAGTTGATGTAATGCTGAATTCACCTGTTATTTCCGTTTTGTAGTTATCGGCATCATCTGCGTGTGTTACATTAGTATCCTGGGCGGTAATGCTGGAAGCTATGGTGGTATCAGTATTTTTGTTGTTGGTTGTATAGTTTTGTGAACCACAGCCCGATGTCATAAGACACATGGCAAGAATAACTGCAGCTACGCAGGATTTGTTTATTCTTTTAAAATTAATCATATACATTCATCCTTTCATTCATCCTTTCATTCATCCTTTCATTCATTATTTCTATAGTTGATATAGAGATTGTTACTTTTGCCCCTTACATCTTATCTATAGTGTAGGTGGGAATAGTGAAGAAAATATGATGAGAATGAGGATATTTTGTGTCCTGGAGAATGACAAAAGAAAAGCCGAGGCAGGGTTTTTATTCCTGTATCGGCTTTATTGGCTTTATTGGTGTTATGGAGTGTTTATTAGCGCTTTGATGTCTTCTTCTGGTGTGGTGATAGGTGCTATGCCATATTTTTCCACAAGAAAGTTCAGAATATTAGGAGACAAAAACGCAGGTAGAGAAGGACCAAGACGGATGTTTTTGATTCCGAGGTGCAGAAGTGTTAACAAAATGCAGACTGCCTTCTGTTCGTACCATGAAAGAACGAAGGAGAGTGGAAGCTCATTTACAGTACATCCAAATGCATCCGCAAGTGCCAGAGCAACCTGAATCGCCCCATAAGCATCGTTACACTGCCCCATATCCATCAGTCGTGGCAGACCATTGATTTCTCCAAGATTAAGATCATTGAAACGGAATTTGCCACATGCCAGGGTGAGGATGATACTGTCAGAAGGAGTTTGTTTAACAAAATCTGTGTAATAGTTTCGACCCGGTTTAGCACCATCACATCCGGCAACCAGGAAGAAATGGCTGATTGCACCTGATTTTACAGCATCTACTATAGTATTTGCATGTGACAGTATAGCTGAATGACCGAATCCCGTTGTCACCTTGGTACCTCCATTGATACCTTTTAATGTCTGATTTTCTTTATAGCCACCAAGTTCAAGTGCTTTTTTGATAACTGGCGTAAAATCTTTTTTCTCATCAATATGAACAGCGCCAGGGAAAGCAACCACCTCTGTTGTAAATACTCTGTCAGCATAACTGCTTTTTGGCGGCATCAGACAGTTGGTAGTGTAAAGAATCGGAGCTGGAAGATGATCAAACTCTTTCTGCTGATTCTGCCATGCAGTTCCAAAATTTCCTTTTAAGTGTGGAAATTTTTTCAAGAGTGGATAGGCATGGGCAGGGAGCATTTCACCATGAGTATATATGTTGATTCCTTTTCCTTCTGTCTGTTCAAGTAAAAGCTGCAGGTCTTTAAGATCATGACCTGTCACGACAATAAAAGGTCCTTTTTCGATGGTAAGTGTAACATCAGTGGGCTCTGGCATTCCATAGCTGTTTGTATTTGCTTTATCAAGAAGTGCCATACACCTAAGGTTGATCTCGCCTACTTTAAGTACTGTAGGAAGCAGTGTTTCTATACTTTCTTCGTAACCAATCTTAAATAATGCTTCGCAGAAGAATCGGTTTACTTCATCATCTTCATAATTCAGAACATTTGCATGGTAAGCATAGGCGGCCATTCCACGAATACCAAAAAGAATAAGAGATTTTAAAGAGCGGATATCTTTATCGGCATTCCACATCTGCTGCATGTCGTATTCGTTTGTTTTACCACATGGCGACTGACATTTGCTGCAGTCAGGAACCAGTCGTTCTTTCTCAGCTCTGACTTTTTGTATCATATTTTCGATTGCTGCATTATCAAAACTTACATTTGTAACTGTTGTAAACAGACCTTCAATTATGACTTGTACGGTTCTTTTAGAAATAGCTGATGCACTGTCTACAGCTCTTGCAAGACCAATCAATGCACCTGTCAGCTCATCCTGTAATTTGGCTGTATCTGCATTTTTTCCACAGACACCTGCATTTCCTGTACAGCCAGTACATCCGGCTGTCTGTTCACACTGAAAACAAAACATTTTTTTATTCATTCCAGTAATCTCCTTATTAATCAATAATTTTTCCATCAATACTTATTGTTACAACTTGCCATGGTATGAATTTTCCACTATTTTGAAGTGCATTTTTTACTGCCATCTCCAGACCACCACAGCATGGAACTTCCATTCTTACAATCGTCACACTTTGAATGTTGTTATTCTGAATAATAGCAGCCAGTTTCTCACTATAATCAACCTGGTCTAATTTTGGACAACCTATTAGTGTTACCTTATTCTGAATAAAATCCTGATGAAATCCAGCATAAGCGTAAGCAGTACAATCGGCGGCTATCAGAAGTTTTGCACCATTAAAATATGGTGCACTGATAGGTGCCAGTTTGATCTGTACCGGCCAGTTCTCAAGTTGTGATATCGAATCTGCACCTGAAAATGGTTTTGCGGTCTCAGGCGTTTTTGTTCGCTGTATCTGCATGATTTTAGATCCTGGACAGCCGGTGTGAGGTGACATTGCATGGTTTTTGGCAGCTATTTTACTCTGCGCTTCTTTTACAGCATCTTCATCATATGCAGGTGCTTCTCTTTCCTCAAATGAAATAGCTCCTGTAGGACATTCTGGGAGGCAATCCCCTAATCCGTCACAAAAATGTTCTCTTACCAGCTCGGCTTTTCCGTCTATAATATCAATGGCACCTTCGTGGCAGGCAGTTGCACATGCACCACATCCGTTACATTTTTCTTTATCAATACGTATAATTTTTCTTATCATTTTACCCTCCATTAATAGAATTTTATTTTTGTTTCTGTTAGAATCATATTATAATAAATACAACTTGTATGTTTGATTTCCAACAGGAGGTGAGATTTTGAAAAAATATTTACCTATTTTAAAAAACAGTCCTTTTTTTAAAGGTCTTACTGATAATGAGATATTATCTGTATTGCACTGTGTAGAGGCAGTAACAGTTTCTAAAGAGAAGGATTCTTATATTTTCAGAGCAGCAGATTCTACACAGGTAATGGGATTAGTATTGTCAGGTTGTGTTCTTATTATTCAGGAGGATCTCTGGGGACATCGGAATATTCTGTCTAAATGTCATGCTGGTGATTTTTTTGGAGAACCATATGCGGCAAGCCCTGGTGCTGTTCTGAACATCAGTGTGGTAGCAGATGAGGATTGTGAGATTGTTTTTTTAAATATACAGAAGCTTCTGGTTACTTGTCCAACTGCATGTGGGCATCATCAGAAGCTGATTCGCAACCTGGTCAGTGTACTGGCAAATAAGATACTGATTCTGAATGATAAGATTACACATGTTGGCAAGCGGACAACAAGGGAGAAATTATTGTCATACCTGTCAGCAGAATCTATCAGACATTCGTCCTTGTCCTTTGATATTCCTTTTGACAGGCAGCAGCTGGCAGATTATCTTTGCATTGACCGCGCAGCAATGTCTACTGAGATATCAAAGCTGCAAAAAGAAGGGTTTATAAAAACAAATCGAAATCATTTTGAGGTGCTTTGCAATAATAATACAAATGTATTGAGGTAGAAGATGGGTTAAAGCGTAAATCGGTGGTGCTGGGAATAAGAAAGAAATATAACAAAGAGCTGCTAATAAATTTCATAGTAACTTAAAAAAGAATCACCATCAAGCTATAATGACAGCATATATGAAAGAAAAATGAGAGAATGAGTTTAATAGACAAGAGGCTTTAGCAGCGATGCGTAGAGCTGGAAGGTGACTTTTTAATGGCAAAATATGAGAAAAAATTAGATGATGATATACGTTGCCCACTTGAATATGGATTGGCAATATTTGGTGGAAAATTGAAATCACGCATAATAAGTGTGTTATCTGCAGCCGAAAAGCTTCGATACAGTGAACTTCGAAGAGAAATGTGCAATATTACGGATACAGTACTTGCTGCAACATTAAAAGACCTGATAGAAGTTGGGATTGTTGAAAGAAAATCCTATGATGAAATCCCACCAAGGGTAGAGTATATGTTGACACAAAAAGGAAAATCTGTTGTGCCTATTTTGCAGAATATTTGCCAATGGTCAGGTGTTTTTTATAAAGATGATGTTGAAAATGAAATGCTGCAATGCCAGAGATGTGATCATAACAGATAGGGGGAAATAGATTATGCTTATATATACAGAAGAAAAAAAGTTTACGAAAGAACAGATTCAAAAGTTATTTCTATCCGTTAATTGGATATCAGGAAATTATCCAGATCGACTGTATAAGGCTCTTATGAATTCCTCAACTGTGCTTACCGTCTGGGATGATGAAAAACTTGTTGGTCTGACAAGAGTATTGGATGATACTGAGATGTTAGCACAGATACATTATGTACTAGAACGTACTGGTATTAATCAGGCAGATATCAGCAAGCTTGAGAATGGAACACGAAATCCTTCTTTTAATTTGCTTTAAAGATTAGCGGATGGTATGGGAATGGCTCTTAAGATTGAGTTTGTAACTAAACAGAAAGCGCGATTATATGACCTCACTGGATTGTTGTCTGGTGAGGTTATTATATTAAGGATAAAAACTATGATAAAAGTACTTTTCATCTGCCACGACACTCCAGTTTTATGATAATGCATACCTTCGCAGACTGGGGCAACGCGGGGCAGAATATGGCGGAAAGCCTTGGAATTGCTACGATTTAGACTACTAAGGCTCATGGCGGATAAGCTAGAATAGTGGGAGAAATTGGGAATATTCCTTAGTAGTAACCTACTACTAAGCGATGGCAGATATACAAGAGTTTGAACAGATAAAGCCACAATCTTTGGTAGTAAGACTACCGAGATTGTGGCTTTATCCGTTTATTAAAATATTTCTTTTTCAAAATTGATAAGAGCATTGGTTTTACATTCATCGGCCTTAGCGTAATAATTGTTAGCACCATCTTTGGCATCAAAGTATTTTTTAATTATTTCTTGCTGAATAGGAATGGAAGGAACAGGGATGCGAATGGCACCAATTTCATCACTGTTAATATTACACTGACCTGCTGTCTGTCTACTTACAGCATCTATTTGTTTCCTTACTAATGGCAGCATAAATAGAATATTCACATACTCTGGGAGTACAAGGCTTGTATCAAATCTATATCTAATAAGATAAGAAGCATAAGTATAATCTCCATCTAGATTGAAGATCGCAGATTTGCCAACAAGCTCTTTGCTATTGGTACGATTGATTAGAAAATCCCCCTTTTTTAACAACCATTTATCTGGTTCATTAGCCGTTGTGGCACTACTTTTGGGTAAGTATTTTAGCTGACTACAATCTATTTCACCGTTTACAATGTTTGGCATTCTTAACATCGGAATCATGCCATCTTTTTGTGTTAAAGAAGCCTTTGAGGATAGACCAAACAAAGATTCTTTCTGCAATTGTGATATTTCGTAAGAAGGATATTTGAAGCTTTTATACACTTTTTCAAGTTTTCCTTCCTTGAGAATGTAAGCAACTTCCCACCTGTTCATATCAGAAAATGATATGGTATGTACTAGATTTGTAACCTCTGGGGTCTTCGGAGGCTCATCTTTTAAGTTTGAAACGTCAGCTTGAATACTTAGCAATAAACCATCGCTGTAATCATTAGCCGTTTTGATATTTTCTTCTGCCTCATTAAGCTTAGCATGATATGCGTCAAGAATTATCTGTTGGTCAGACACGTTAGGAACGGGGGCTTTTATAGCTGCTAGTTTTTCAAAATGCAATGTTTGTCTAACTGAACCAGTTGTCGAATCCTTGATAAGCTTATTGAAGAAATCACTTTTCATCATCAGCCACAAATATTCAGGTAGAATAGTATCCTTACAACTAAAAACAACATATGCAGGACTTATATAACTACCTTTCAAATTAGGTGTTTTTATTCCTATTGAACCTACATTAATTCGATATGGGTTGTAGGCTAACCAATTATCTTTTACAACATGGTACTTTTGTTTAATTTTGCTTCCTTTTTCAGTAGAACCATCAAACATACCGATTTTATTTGACACGCCTAATATGGTGAATTCTTTGGTAGGCTCATCAGATAGTTGTATTTTTTCTGTTTGATGAATTAAATGTTTTCCTAATTCCTCCACGGGATATTTTGAAAGTATCTTTGCAAAAAAGAACTGTTTCACATCCCATTGGGAAAATGAAGAAAAAGGAACAGTTGAAAGTAGCGCTGGTTTATTGCTCATTCAACACCACCTCCTGACTACCAATATACCTACAATATTTTCCGTCGGTATTCATGGCATAGATTGTTTCATTGTTTAAAACTGGCCATAAATTATTCTGTATTCTATAATCTGAGTATTCATCTACTAACTGCGGTAACTGATTTCCTTCGGATGCAGCACCAGTCGTTGTGATTCCAGCATCATCAATCTTTGCAATAGGAATATCATAATCAAACTTCTTCTTAACAACCGGTTTTGTCTCTTCATCAATCTGCTTATAAAGTTCCTTCAATTCTTTTTCAGCAGTTTTCTTATTTAGCCTATTGTCAGCTTGCTCTTTTTTGACTGTTGTTATTTCTGTCTCAACTGATGTTGTATTTTTCTTGTCCTTCTTTGCCTGCTTAAGCTTTGTCTTTGCCTTCTTAAGGTCATCTTTAAGTGATTCCGTGAGAGCATCTGCTTTAGCAATAGTGGCTTCTAATTTGTCAATTTCTGCTTGGTGTAAAGCTGTTACTTCAGCAAGTGCTTCAGACTTGCAATTTGCATATTCAGATTCTTCATCATTTGTGAATCTTCGCATAAAAACAAGACTTGGTTTTACAGTTGCGCCTGCAGCTATAAACACATCTTGTGGGATAGAGCAAATCAGAATAATTTTTGCTTTTCCTTCAAAATATTCTCTAACAGCCTGCAGGTTTTTATTGTTTAGAACGCCTTCTGGGAGTACCATCCCCATACGACCTCCTTTTTTTAGAAGTCGTAAGCATCTTTCCATAAATAAAACTTCTGTAAGTGTAGAAGTATTACCTAAATCGTAAAGAGATAGTAATGATTCGCCAATATGCTCATCAACTTGCTTTAGGGCTTCATTGTAAGCTGCACCATATTTTTTCTTATATTTTTTCTTCATTTCTTCGTCAGTGAATTTATCTGCTTCTGAAATGAGCTGACCTCTATCCACATTCTGACCAAAAGGTGGATTTGTTAAGATAACGTCAAATCTCTCTTCAAAAATACCATTAACATTAAGTAACCCGTCATGATGATGCACACCACCATGACCATCGCCATGCATAATCATGTTCATTTTAGATGTACGAGCCATACGTGGATTAGCATCTGTACCATAAATGCAATTCCTAGAAAGCTGATACATTCGACTACCCTCAATGCCAGTATCTAATTCAGTATTTAGTGCTGCTTGCATTTTATCTATGGAATGACTTATCTTTACTTGTTTATCTTCTGGAAGAGCATCGTAGTCATTCCCTTCAATGGAAAGTCTTAAAGAATCCTTTTTTGAACGGATATCTGCCTCTATTTTTTCTCTTACATATTCAAAAGCCTTAATTAAGAATCCACCAGAACCACAGGTAGGGTCACAAATTACCTCACCTTCTTGAGGGTCAAGAATCTCTGTCATAAAATCAACTATAGTTCTAGGGGTGAAGAACTGTCCTAATTCGCCTCTGAACGTTGTTCCGAGGAATTCTTCGAATGCTATTCCTTTAACGTCATCTTGCGTATCGGATAGATTAAATGTTTCAAGTTTCTCCAAGATTTGAATGAAACTATTCTCTCTGATATTTATTTCGTCTTTATCATCAAATAATCTGTCATCTTTAAAGAACTCTTTAGTAGTTCTAAATAAAAACTGCATGTAAGAGAGTGCGTATAAGTCAGTGCCCTTTAGACCCGGTCTAACATTTTTTTCGTGATTTTGGGCAGCATCAAGGTATTCCTGTTTTGTGAATACTTTCATACCCTTATTGTCACGCTCGAATCTAATTTTCATGAAAAGTAGTTTGCTGATTTCGTCGAACGCAGCCTCTGGAGATAGCTTATCATTATTCCTAATTATGTTATGACAAGTGCGTAACGTCTTTGTGAATTCATCACGTGTAAAAAGTTTGGTTTGATTTTTTATTTGTTCAATTCTTGCAGCATCATCTACATCTTTAGCAGTTGGAATAGCTACAACTTCATCTAATTTTTGAGGTAAATATGCAGGGTCTACATTAAAATATTTTGTTTCTTTTTCGTTTGTTGTTACAAAGAATTCTGCATGTGCCCAAGAAGCATAATTAAATCCTTGGTAATAATCTTCAACTCGAACCTTAACATTTTCAGCTTTGCACTCTACTACAATAAAAGCAGCCTTTTTGTCTTTTTTGTCCTGCTCACTTTTCCAAATTACAATATCTGCGCGAGCTTTACCTTGACCACGTTTGGAGTTATTTACTTTAAGTTCCTGATCCATTTGTTCAAGAGAGTATCCATATTTGTTAGCAAGAATAGCGATGTAATATTGACGAACTCTTTCTTCTGGTGTTGATACGTGCCATGCTTTCTTTAAGGGACAATATATTTTCCCGTCTTTTTCTTGTACTTCTAAATCTGCCATTATGTATGTCCTCCGTTAATCCCATGGGGGAGTATTATCTCTGTAACTATTCATTCTAAAGACCGATGCCCCCTCACACACGTTTTTTCGCGAAATTGCATAGGGGGGATTCCGGTGTCTTTTAACATATTTTATATAATATTATAGCACATAATTGCATGTAGCTGGCTGACATTAGATACAATAATCTATTTGCCTTTCCGCCATATCATATAAATTAATGTGCCTTTTTCTTGCTTTTTTGAGCCTTTTCAATGGATTTTCGCTCACGATAGGCTTTTTGCTTTCGGGCATTTCGAACCTTCTGGCATTCTTCGGCATCACAAAATTCCTGTCGGTTGCTCTTTCGGATTATGAATTTACCACAGTTCCGACAACGAATCATAATGCCTTCTGGACGATTATCTGATTTCCCTTTATCTTCTGGTGCAGGGGCTTCGGAAAGCATTCTTGCAAGTGTCAGCCATGCAATATCAAATACAGAATTAATATCGGTAGAAAATTCTAATCGGTTAGTGCGGGGATCTACCTTTAATTTCATGGTAAATTCCGGAATGATGTCAATAAGCGCATTCCGGAATTCATCGTAATCGTCATATGGTGTAGTAGCAAATTCTCCGGTTGGAGGTTCTTCGACCGGATGATTTTTAATATACTCATTATCAATTTGCATTTCTTCTATGAGATTTCCTTTTGCATCCCCATAATCTAAGTCGTTCGGTATTGCAACAATAGGATGCTTATATTTATCAAAGAAAGAGTAGCCCTCAAAGTATTTCCCTTCTTTGGATAAATCATATGCAGATTCGTCATCGGCAATATAGACACCTTCGAGAGCAACATAAAACATGACTGCATTATATAATTTTCCAAGATCATCTAGGAAGGTGTTAATCTCAAATGTTCCGTCTCTTTCTACCATTTCTGCATCGAAGCTATTTATATCAAAAGATTTATTCAATTCAGAATAGATGAAATCAATATTATATGGATGCATATTATTTGTACACCATTCCATGATGAGCTGCGTATATGGAATTTTATTATCAAAGCTGTTTATCTGCATTGCCAGATTGCAAAGGCTGGCAAGCAGTCCCTGTCCCGAAAGAAAATCTTCTTTAGGAAAGATAGGTTCATATCCGGGTCGGCAAAATGGTGTTGCACAATATTCATCGCTTTTATCAATATCAAGTTCATATTTCTTGAATCGAAAAGGGTGGTAAATCAGTTGCCCGATACCACCGATTTCTTTAAATCCTAATATATCTGTTGTTTTATCTGCTTCTGATGGAATCGTTTCATCATTCCAGTTTAATGGCATATCATACCTCATTCCAATCGTTAATTCGTAACCGTTATCGTTACCGTCAGTTTTTGGACTTCGGTTACATTATAGCTTAAAATATTCATGAAAACAATAAAAAGTTACACAAAATGATGTAACGGATTTGTACCTTGACAATTTCATCCCGTTCTCAATGAACAAGCCTTTGTTATTGCATGGACTGGTATCCGCCAAGAGCAGTAGCAAAGAAACAATTATTGAAGAGACGGACATAACAAACTCTACGGAAGGAGCAACATCATATGGAGAAAACAACTATGAGTGTGCAGGAATTATCTGCACAGATGGGAATCAGCCTGCCAAAGGCATATGAACTGGTAAAGACACCAGGATTTCCGACAATACGAATCGGAGCAGATGAGTCTACTGGTATTCTTCATAATACAGATGGAGCTAAAACAGCACTGACAGCAGAAACGCTGACTTATGATGATGTGATTTCTTTATATTTTAGTGTTGATAAGGAATATAGAAGAAATGGCATCTGGCTTATGAATGATAAGACAGCACTTGCACTCAGAAAGCTGAAGGATATCGATGACAATTATTTGTGAAATCAGATAAATGATACAATTCTTGGAAAACAGGTTATTATTTCGGAATATATGCCGGCTATCGATATAGGTACTAAGCCGATTGCATTTGGTGACTTCTCATATTACTGGGTCGTAGGAAGAAAGCCTGTGTCGGTAAAAACATTGTTGGAAAAATTTGTACTGTATGATCAGATTGGATATCTTGCATTTGAGTTCCTTGACGGAAAACTTGTAAGAAATGAAGCAATCAAGGTTATTCAGATGGCAGATGTAGGAAAATAATCATAGAATTGTTTGATTTTATTTCTATCATCTTGAATGGGATATAGCCCCTTGTATGGTATTTAGCTGTATTGGGGGTTAATACCCCGTTTAAATTCGCAATTTTTGTGCGTGAAGGGGCAGCCGTTGCCTGGCATAAAAGGTGACAGAGATTCAGACCGCCCTAGGGGCAAGTATCGTAGAATCAGAGTAAAAATGACAAAAAAGGAAAATTAGTACAAAGGAGTCAGTTGTGTAACCACATTGTCGGAAGGAGAGATACTATGAATGCAGAAAGCAATGAAACGCTTCCTGTTAGTGAGAAGTATATGCTCACCATCAAGGAGGCAGCAGCTTATTTTAATATTGGTATAAAGAAACTGAGAAGAATTGCAGAGGATAACCTTGGAACAGTAGCGGTGTACTGTGGAAACCGATTCCTGATCATCCGCCCGAAGTTCGAAGAATTTATCCTTAATTCTTCAGAAATATAGTTCCTTTTATCTGCCGAAAGTAGTTTCTATTACAGGGCATAAGAGCGAACATAGGATGATCCCGAAAGCCCTTGAAAACAGCCACTTTTGGCAGAAAGGAAGTGCTTTATGGCAAGACCAAGTTTAGCAGAAAAAGATATTTTAAATCCTTCTGAGGCAA
>OGMH01000707.1_pt1 | contig 15424 bp, 17 predicted proteins | sample 1573191 | NCBI WGS metagenome assembly OGMH01 (sample SAMEA2581978, study PRJEB24529) | metagenome | biome: Human gut stool | place: China | collected 2011 | reverse complement strand
CCATACGAAGCTGTCCACAGATTGAAGAACCTGTTGTAAATTTCTGATTAAAGGAATCATAATTCATAGAAAATGTACCGCCGCTTTGTACTTCTATCATTCCCTGGACTACAGAATCTGAAAGTGTCAGCTTTCCGCCGTTTTCCACAACAATACGCACACTACTGAGAATTTCCATATTAGTCAGTGTCAGACTGCATCCTGCCGGAATGTAAAGTGTCTGAGGAATATTTCCTTTCTTCACTTCTTTCCATGCAAGATCATAACCAAGATATCCATAAGTTCCGCTTTCATGGGAACCGAACCATGCTTCTAATGCTGCCGGTACACGAACACTGTTCTCTTCACCGTCTACATTACTTCCAAAATTTTTGATCGCCCATGGCTCCATGATATCCCATGCGTACAATCCACTTTCATACTGTCTGAAATTCTCGACTTTCAGGCGGTCTGCCAGGGTTTCTTCTCCTGTATAAATGCGGAATGGAAGTGTATTGCTGACAGCCGTACGTCCCTGCATATCAGTAATGGAAACCGAAATCTTGTAAGTTCCTGCATCCTTTGGCGTACCATTCAGTGTCAGGTCACTGCTGAGTGTCATATAAACACCTTCCATACCACTGTCACTGTTCTCCGGTGTTCCGGCTTCTGTGTCCGGTACAATGCTTACTTTGCACTTACTTCCGTTCAGACTGATCTGAGAGGAATGATCCAGCTCTTCCCAGTCACTCTCTGAAGGCTCTGTTCCTTTTTCCGTAATTGCTCCATAAACCTTTACGGCACTGTTCTTATTGCCCGATGCCCCACCAACACTCGCACTGGATATTCCGTCATAATCTTTCTGTCCTACAATCGCTGCCTCAAAAGAGCCATCGATCTTCACATGAAGTTCATATGGATCACCCTGTCCGTCATCCGGCTGTAAAGAAATCGTTCCATTCTGATCTACAACAAATTTGAACGAAAGATCTTCATAACCATTTGCTGTGATCGCCACAGAATCTCCGCTTTTTAAAACCGGTGAGTCTGAACTTCCACTGAAATCTTTCGCAGAAAATACAATCTGATTATTTTCTGTATCAATAAAATATTTTCCTCCGGCCGACGGTTTGAAAGATGATTTCTCCCAGGATGTTCCGTTGACTTTAACATCGGTAACTGCTGCCACATAACCATCTGCATTTGCAAAGACCAGATGCCACTCATTTCCAAAAAAGTCAGTCTCCATACTTACCTGGCTTAAATCAATGCTGCCCGGCTCTACCGGTGCAGTTTCCCTGAATGTTGCCGCTACCGTTACATTTTCAGATGGCATTGTAAATGTATAAACGCCTTCTGTATTCTGCACATCTACAGAAGCACCGCTCACTCCATTAACATTCACCGCTTCTACTTCATATCCTGCATCCGGTGTAGCTGTTACAGTAACCGTTGCTCCTGCCTGAATCCCTTCCGTTGCACTTAAGCTGACGGTACCATTTGTGGCTGCTGCCGCAGTTGCCGTATAAGTTTTTTCTCCTGACGGTGTACTTACGACTGTCGCTGTATAAGTATAAGGATAACTCGATGTATCTTTCGTTACCTTAAAAGTCACATCCTCATATCCGTCTGCTGTCACAGCGATCGTCATCGGATAAGTTCCCGGACTTACGATCTTCAGAGCTTTATAACTTCCAAATGTTCCGGTCGCATTCCCAATTTCCCACAGATTTGTATCACTTCCAAAGGAATTGATCGTTCCTTTCGTATATTGAATCTCATTAACTGTTACACTGTTGATTTTATCCATCCAGGCAGTATCTTCAAATCCCAGACTTAAAACCTCTGTCCAGAAACCACTGGCTTCACAATTTGTAACTGTCGTCGGAGCCGCTTTTTTCTCCGCTGCCATGACAGGTGTTCCTGCTGTTGTCAGAATCACCATCACGGACAGAACCAGTGATAGTAATTTTCTCCAATTTCTTTTCATAAATGCCTCCTTAAAAGTTCGATAATAATTTTGTCTTTCTGATAAGGTTTTCGCTATGAAATTTCCCCTTTACATCAATCAGATACCTGACGCCTTTCCTTTTCAACTCTTTTCAAACGCCGGATATCATATTGAAATATGCCTCCTTTCATGCTATACTTTCAGTTGATTTTCTTTGGTTAGTCTGTGCTAATCACCGTTGTGCAATACTAACACTGTTCATTTTCTTTGTCAATCAAAGAAAAAAAATTCTCTTTTTATTGAAAATTTTTACCATTAATTACCATTTGGAGGCTTTCATTTATGAAAAAACTTTTATTTTTTTTCGCTCTTTGTGCCTTTTTGCTCTGTGGATGTTCCGAATCTTCCACAAATTTTTCTTCCGGGCTACAAAAAAGCAATTTTTTTGCTATGGATACTTCGATTGAATTTAATATTTACGGGGATGCTTCTCTGTTAAAAGAGGCACAGAATGTGCTGACCGATCTGGAATCTGAAGTTTCTGTCACAGACCCTGACAGTGAAATTTATAAGATCAATCAGGATGGAACTGGTACACTGACCGGGAATGCTGGCAATCTGATGCAGGAAGCTCTAGAAATGTGCAGACGCACAGACGGTGCATTGGATATTTCTGTTTATCCGATCGTACGTGCATGGGGATTTACTACGGAAGAATATCAGGTTCCTGAGGAAACAGAGATTGAATCCCTTCTCCCGCTTGTTGATTATACAAAGATCCAATATGATACTGCTACAGGAAATGTATCCATTCCAAAAGGAATGACCATTGATCTTGGAAGTATTGCAAAGGGATACGGTGGACAGCTCGCTGCCCAGTTGCTCCGCGAAAAAGGTGTGACTTCCGCCCTCCTGAACCTTGGCGGGAATGTGCAGACCATTGGAAGTAAACCGGATGGATCTCCATGGCAGGTGGGGATCCAGGACCCGACCGGCGATACTCCCATGATGGTCCTTTCGGTTTCCGATCAGGCAGTCATCACTTCCGGTGGTTACGAACGCTACTTTGAACAGGACGGAAAGACTTACTGGCACATTATGGATCCGTCCACCGGCCACCCGGCAGACAGCGGGCTTTGTTCGGTCACGGTGGTTGGAAAAGACGGTGGAATCTGCGATGCTCTTTCTACTTCTCTTTTTGTTATGGGACTTGAGAAAGCCGCAGCACTCTGGCAGCAAAGCAATGACTTTGAAGCTGTTTTTGTGACCGATTCACATGAAGTCTACATTACTGAAGGATTAAAAGACTGCTTTGCCCTCACAGAAGATCATGCGGATACCAATGTAAAAGTACTTGAAAAATAGCTTCTTTTCGCAGAAGCTTCACGATTCTGTCATCCCAAGTTTCACCATCTTTGGTGCATGCTTCAGTGCCGGGATTACTTTCCCGATCAGATCTTCCGTCGTAAATTTCAGACTGGAGGTATTGATGCAGGGATGACAGCCAAAATATCTTTCTGTCAGTACATCTTCGTCAATCAGAAGCCGTACTTTTCCCTCTATATCATTCATCAATCCCAAAACGCTGACCGACCCCGGTGTGATGTCCAGATATTTCTCCATATATTCCGATTTCGCAAATGAAAGTCTTGAAGACCCGATCTGTGCCGACAGTTCTTTTGTCTTAAACGGCTTGTCTCCCGGCATCAGGAGCAGATAAAATTCCGTCGCCTGCCGGTTACATAAGAACAGGTTCTTACAGATTGCTGTTCCATCTCCCAGTACACGGTCAATTTCTTCACACGCCTCCATCGTCATAGCTGCCTCATGATCAACTCTCTGATATGCTACTCCCAGCCTGTCCAACAGGTCATATACCCGGAGTTCTTTTTCCAGTCTACCTTCTGTATTGTCCGGTCTTCCATTTTGTAATTCCATTTTCATCCTCTTTTCTCTATAAACAATTTCTTATAAAGCAGTATAGCAAAAACTTCCCGGTCATGCTATAGTAATAAAATGATGATGTCGGGGTCAAAAGCCCCCGACTTTGATGCCTACGGATTGCTCCGTGCTACGCACTCTCTGTGATCAGCAACTAAAAAGGAATGTACAGACTATGAAAAAAGGAATGAAAAAAATACTAAAATATCTCGGGATCATCGTGTTGATCGTCCTGGTTCTTCTCCTTGCATACATCATCTATCTTTTTGCAAGTTACCACCGGATTCCCGATAATCAGCCACTTCAGGTTGAACAGACAAAAGAGAGTATTTCATCAGGAGATACCCTGACAACAGAGAAAGAATACTCTGCCCTGACTTACAATATCGGCTTTGGTGCCTATACCCCGGATTTCAGCTTTTTCATGGATGGTGGAAAATCCTCCTGGGCCAAAAGTAAGGAAAGTGTAAAAAAGACCGTTCAGAGTGCCGGAGAGCTGGTTGCTTCTAAAGATCCTGATTTTGCACTGATCGAAGAGGTGGATCTTAATTCTACCAGGAGTTACCATGTGGACGAGTATTCAATCCTCAAGGAAACGATTCCAAGTTATAATACCGTATTTGCACAGAATTATGATTCCGCTTTTCTCTTCTACCCATTGAATCAGCCGCATGGAAAAAGTCGGTCAGGACTTGCACTTTTTTCAAAATATCCGGTTACAGATTCTCTGAGAAGAAGTTTCCCGGTATCCACCTCCTTCAGTAAATTTTTTGATCTGGACCGGTGCTACAGCATTTCCAGAGTTCCTACAGACAACGGAAAAGAGCTGGTTATCTTTCTGCTGCATATGTCGGCCTACGGAAACAGTGATGCAATCCGTGAAGGGCAGATCCGTATGCTGAGTCAGGATATGCAAAAAGAATACGAAGCCGGGAATTATGTTCTCTGCGGAGGTGATTTCAACCATGATCTGAAAGCCTCCAATGATGACAATGATGATGCCGCTGATTATGAATCCTGGGCTTATCCATTCCCAAGAGAAGAACTGCCGGAGCATCTTTCCTTCTGCATCGATCAGCTTTCTGACACTGAACGTAACGCTCTCTGGAACAGTGCAAGAAATGCTGATATGGAATACATTCCCGGTGAAACTTATACTGTAACGCTGGACGGCTTTATCATTTCCGATAATATAGAATGTCTTCAGTATGAAAATGTCAATACCGGTTATTCTTATTCCGACCATGATCCGGTATATATGAAATTTAAACTCTTAGACAACTGAAAAAGTTCTTGTCGTATACCTGACAGCAAAAAAGGAACAACTGATCCTTCACCGATCAGTTGTTCCTTTTTTTAATACGTCTTTATCAAATTTTCCACCATTCTCCCAGCCGCTTTCTTCAATTATTTATTCTTTTCAGCTATTTTCTTTTATGATTTTCTTTAAGATCTCCGCAGAACTTTTTAACTGTGCCAGCTCCTTCTCACTTAACTCGATCGGAACGACCGTTTCGATTCCATTTGCATCTACCACTGCCGGAATACTCAACACCACATCCTCCAATCCATACTCGCCCTGCATCAGACTTGATACTGGCATAATGGACTGCTCATCACGGACGATTGCTGCACAAATCCTGCACACTGCCATCGCAATTCCATAATAAGTCGCATGTTTTCGGGCAATGATCTCATAAGCACTGTTCTTCACATGATCGAAAATCTTTTCCATGGATGCATCATGGTCAAAATGACCTCGCAGCTCGCAGAAATCATTGATCGGAAGTCCGCCAACTCTTGCATCGCTCCACGCTGCCAGTTCACTGTCCCCATGTTCTCCGATAATATACGCATGCACACTCCGGCTGTCTACACCTAAATGCTCACCAAGCTCATACCTGAATCTTCCTGTATCCAGAACTGTACCCGAACCAATGACCCGGTTTGCCGGATACCCTGACTCTTTCAATGCAATATAAGTAAGAATGTCTACCGGATTCGACACAATCAGTAAAATGCCCTCAAATTCCCGTTTCTTAATCTCTCCAACGATCGACTTCATAATCCTGCTGTTTTTTTTGATCAAATCCAGCCTTGTCTCATCCGGTTTCTGATTTGCTCCTGCTGTGATGACGATCACAGCAGCATCACTGATATCATCATACGTTCCTGCGTAAATTTTCATCGGACTTGCAAATACCATTCCGTGACTGATATCAATTGCTTCTCCCTCTGCTCTTTTCTGATCCGCATCAATCAGTACCATTTCTGAAAATAACTGACTCTGCATTAAAGCAAATGCAGAAGATGATCCTACAAATCCACAACCTACAACTACTACTTTTCTACTGTTAATTCCCATATATGTATCCTCCTTCTCCTAAAATCTCCAAATTTATAAAATTATTTCTTTCTGATCCAATTATATCGTAATATTTTTCTTATGTCAATATTAATAATTATTACTATTATTAAATATTAAGGCTATATTGTCTTCATTTTGAATCGGGACTATATCATATTTTTTTGAATTGGGGCTATATTCCATTTTTAAGTAGCTTCTCTTTTTTGTCCCGGCACAGATTCAGGCTTGTTACTTGAGTAAATAAAAGGGACTATCTGTCATCCATGAAGCCATCTTCATGTGACAAATAGTCCCTCACTACTTTTTATCCTGCCTCTGTATTGCTGTCCTGTTTTCATTAACTGGCGAGGTAAAGCGAATGGAGTTTTTATACCCATTGCCCGGTCAATGCCAGCCCCGCTTTCATTAACCCTGCCAGCACCATCACCCAGACAGGATTTATTTTTGTCTTTCTTAAGGATATCACACAAAGGATAAAAATGACAACCATACTCCATTTTGTTTCTTCAAAGGATATTGCTGATGCACTGCCCCAAAATGCCGAGATCAGGATCAGAATCCCTGCTGATGCGATCATCGCCACCACCGCAGGACGCAGAGAGCCAAGCACACCCCGAAGCAGCTCCATATTCCGGTATTTCAAATACAATTTTGCAATCACCGTAACAAGGATACAGGATGGAAGTATACACCCTGCTTTCGCAGCTATCGCACCGGGCAATCCCGCAACTTTAATTCCGACAAAAGTTGCCGAATTGACCGCAATCGGTCCCGGTGTCATCTGCGAAATTGTGATCAGATCCGTAAACTCCGACATGCTCAGCCACTGGTGCATTGTAACAACCTGTCCCTGAATCAGCGGCATAGCGGCATAACCTCCACCAAAGCTGAACAGTCCCACCTGCAAAAAGCTGAAAAATAACTGAATGTAAATCATTTCATTTCCCTCCTTTTTGCAAAAAGAGTGCGAATCACACCCAGAAGACCACAGACCAAAATGATAAGGACTACATTGACTCCGAAAATACAGGAGACAATAAAAGCTCCGATCATGATTCCGACCGAAACGGCATCCTTCTCCTTTACGATTCCCGCTCCCATCTCATATGTAACCGACGCAATTACAGCACCTACTCCTGCCTGCATCCCCTCCAGCATCTGACTGATAAAAAAATTACTGCGAAATGCCTGATAAAAAGCCGAGATCACTGATATGATAACAAATGGCGGAAGCATTGTCCCCAGGATCGACACCAGCACCCCTGCAATTCCTGCCAGTTTATATCCCACTACGATTGCCCCATTCACTGCGATCGCTCCAGGCGAAGACTGTGCGATTGCCACAAGATCCAACATTTCTTTCTCATCAATCCAGTGCAGATCATCTACGAATTTTTTCTTCATTAACGTGACGATCACATAGCCGCCACCAAAAGTAAATGCACTTAAATATAAAGTTGAAATAAAAAGTTTCCATAAAACTTTCGCTTTTGCTTCTTTTCCTTTTTTCTCCATGAAATTTCCTCCAACAAAACCAGTATATTACTGTTCGGGGAGGATGTAAAATATTTATTACACTTCACCACTATCTCATTTTTCTAAAATCAAATTCATCAGTACGATTCAACAGTTGTGACCATCTTGCCGAAACCAGCTTTGCATACTGGATTGGAACGAGTCCATAACTTCCAAGTGAATAACCATCATTCATTTCCAGAAACACAGTCTGAAGCTTTCCATTCTTTTCAATTACAGCAAAATCCAGACTTCCTCCCATGGGTCTTTCACGGATTGTTCTAAACGCTTCTACTATCTGATCCACTACTTCCGCATCAAAATGATAATGGTAGTCTCCCCGATACGGTCTGATATCTACCAATTCATCATAAATAATAAACCCTCTCCATTCCATCTTTGGAGCGATAACATCGCAACAAAGTACTTCATAATTTTCATAACAGCTTCCACAGCCTATCAAATCCTTTGATGAGCGAATCACATGTCCGGTAAATGCTTTGCTTTTTACCGGTTTTACAAAAACCCCCCATTTTTCCGGATGAGTATTGATTGAATTGATTGTATCTTTCCAGACATTTCTTCCCATAAATTTTCTCAACTCCACTGGATAATCTTCGCAAGCTGGAACTACACCAAATTTTTTAAGAATCATTTCCACCTGGGTAATATAATCAAGTACAATATCTTCCTTTGTGACACTTTCATAAATATCACTGATTTTTTGATATCTGACTATTTCTGCTCCCATTTCACGGAATCCATAAACTGCCTGTGAAATATTCTGCGAATGATATTCCCCATTCTGTCGAATTTTTGCATAGACTTTCATTTTTCTCTCCTCGTATTTTTTCTTTTTCATATCATTGAATTATGTAGCAAACTGCACTATGTCCTCTCTTTGTACCACAAGAATCTCATCAATCGTAACATCCAGTACTGCTGCCAGCACAACCAGATTGTCAATCGTCGGCATTGCTGTCCCATGCTGCCACTTATAAATAGCCTGTGGTGTCGTAAATCCAAAAATATTCTGTATTTCTCTTACTGACAAGCCTGCCGCCTTTCTCAACTTCATAATATTTCTTCCTGTAGCTACCATATCAATAGCTGGTATCGTCATCATTTTTCTTCCTTTCCGCTTCCGGCAGGAAAAATTTTTCCATCTATTTTTCCTGTCTGAGTACATCACCCCAGCCAGGTTTCCCTGCCGGCAGATGCACTACTCAGAAGCTTTAAAATTATAAATTGGTTTCATTACATCAATCACATCTACGGACTCTCCAATCACATCAATGATATCGTCGAGTCTTTTATATGCCATTGGTGCTTCATCTAAAGTATTTTCATTAATCGATGTTGTATAAATTCCTTTCATTACATTTTTATACTCATTCATATTAAGCTCTGTTTTTGCCTTTGTCCGTGACATCAATCTTCCTGCTCCATGTGGTGCAGAAAAATTCCACTCAGCATTTCCTTTTCCGATTGCAAGCACACTTCCATCTCTCATATTAATCGGAATCAGCACTTTTTCTCCTTTATGTGCTGCAATAGCTCCTTTCCGCAGAATCATTTCTTTTATGTCAATATAATTATGGATTGTATGAAAAGCCTCTCTGCCCAGCATGCCCGTCCTCTCCAAAATGATCTCTGCCATTTTTTCTCTGCTTCGCAAATGCCTGACAGATTTCAACATCATACAAATAGTCATCAAGATATTTTCCTGATAAAAAGCACAAATCCTCAGGCATATTTGTCTCCGATTCATATACCTGCCAGTGGAGCTTCTCTAAGGCCTGTTGAATCTCTTTTCTACGCCCCTGTTCTTTGTAAGTTCTGATAATCTCATCACGTTTTTCAAGATACTCTCCATATCCCCGGTCAAGATTAACTGCAAGTTGTTGATAAAACTCTGCAACCTGCTTTCCAAGATTTCTCGATCCAGAATGAATGATCAGATATTTCGTACCATCTGCTGCTTCGTCAATCTCAATGAAATGATTGCCTCCCCCCAGCGTACCGAGCGATCTTTCCAACCATTTTGTATTTTTTAACTCCCGATAACACCGAAGTTTCGTCAGATCAAATTTCTCCTGTCTTCCTTCCCAGACGTTTCTCCCTGACGGAATAAAATGTGCTGCCTCATCAACCTTTTCAAAATCAATTTTGATATTTCCGAGATTTACAGTGTACATCCCACATCCAATATCAACACCTACCACATTCGGCACTGCTTTATCTTTGATCGTCATTGTAGTTCCAATCGTGCAGCCTTTTCCGGCGTGAACATCCGGCATAATACGAATTTTCGTCTCTTCCGTTATCACATAATCACACATTCGACGAATTTGCTCAATTGCTTCCGGCTCTACCACTTTCGCATAGCAGATTGCCGTATTCACTTTTCCTTTTATTTCAAATCCACTCATTTTCTTTTTCCTTCCCTTATGATGTCGAGGTCAAAAGTCCCCGACTTTGATGCCCTGATATCAAAAAACCGCCTATCCAGTGCATCCACACAAGATAAGCGGTTCTGAAATCTATATGGTTATCTGTTGCCATTCTCTACCCGAACGACCTCACACCCCTGACTACAGTATTTTCTTCAAGCTTACTCTTATCTGAATACACAAAACTGACACCACACTCTTCACATTTGAGTGCCGCATCATCTATAATTTCCAGATTTAAATAACTTGAACGAATGACTGTAAACATCTTTTTCTCCTTCCTGATAAGCCCCATTATAACAGTCCTATCCCCTCTCTGCTGTATACATTAACATAAAACTATTCATTTGTCATTATACTCGTGGTATATAAATTTGTAGTTGTTGGGGTGAAAATGTTTCGGCAGTCAGAAAGATTTTAATAGAAGAGCATCCATATCCGCCCTTGCTGTTGCATCGCAGTGCAGGACCCGCTTTACCTCAGCCCGTTGACAACTTGTAACAGGAACGTGGAAACACTCGTGCAGAGGCACTCCTGTTTACGTTCCTTAACAAGTTGGGCAAAGTGTCTTCGGAACGCTCCCTGTCAATGCACTGCTCACGCAACAGCAAGGGCGGATATTAGGCTTTTCAAATCAGAAAATTTTCCCTCATGCCAGAACATTTTCTCCCAACAAAGACGAAATTCCAATAAGAAATAAAGAGCCGGATGGCTATTGACCAGGATAAGCAATCTGCAAACTGCAGGATTTGATATCTTAGTCGATAACCTTCCGGCTCTTCTTCTTATTTTTTCACCGGTTTTTCTTCCAGTTGTTCTGCTTCTGCCGGCTCTTCTGTCTCTGCCTCTGCCGGTTTTCTTTCAGCGATCTTTTTTCTGACAGCTTCATATGCCAGATAGACCGGTTCTGCCTGCATCAGCATCCCGGCTCCGCCACCATAGGGATAATCATCCACGCTTTGATGCTTATTAAACGCATAGTCCCTGATATTAATTGCTTCAATCGACAAAAGTCCGTTACTTATTGCCCTGCCTGTAATACTGGTATTCAGTCCCTGCTCTATCATTTCCGGAAAAAGGGTCAGTATATGAAAATTCATCAGATCAGTCCCTCCATCAGATGTACCGTCATTTTTTTCTCTTCCGGGTCTACTTCCAGGATACACTCATGGATTGCCGGGAGAAGCACCTCTCCGTATCTTTCTGACTGTACGATGTAAACTTCATTTGCCCCTGTCTCCATCACGTCCTTCAGTACGCCAAAACGTTCTTCACTTTCGTCTGTATAGACATCCATTCCGATCAGATCCCCGATATAATACTCATCCTCTTCCAGTTCAACTGCATTCTCCCTGGCGACAAACAGACTCTTTCCCTTATATTTTTCAATGTCATTGATATCATCGATCCCTTTAAATTTCACGATCACAAACTGCTTAAAAAAACGGACTGACTGGATTTCAAGATCCAGCTTTTCTTTTCCTGTATCAAGGATGACTTCTTTCAATGTCTGAAACCTTGCAGCATCATCTGTTGTCGGAAAAACTTTTACTTCACCGCGAAGTCCGTGAGTTGATGAAATGACTCCCACCTGTAAAAACTGCTCCATTGCCCTGTTCTCCTTTTGTTCACTCAATCTGCTCTGCTAAGCCCTGCATCTGTCCCCTTCCGGCTTTCTCCCTGCTTTTTCAGTTTTACCACAGTTTCGGCAGAAAAGAAAAGGGCAGTTCCATCCTTGCGGATGACTGTCCCTTCCTCTGTGCTGCTTAGATAATATCTACAACAACTTTCTTGTCTTCCTTTGCTGCTGCGGCTTTTACAACCGAACGGATCGCTTTTGCGATACGTCCCTGCTTACCGATTACTTTTCCCATGTCGCTTTCTGCAACATGAAGTTCCAGTACTGTGGTTCTGCCTTCCTGCTTCTCACTGACAGAGACTTCATCCGGGCAGTCCACCAAAGCCTTTGCGATTACTTCAACTAATTCTTTCATGACACTCGCACCTCCGTGGAGACAGAATAATTATTTCTCGATTCCTGCTGCCTTGAAGATCTTTCCAACAACTTCTGTCGGCTGAGCACCATTATTGAGCCATTTCTTAGCGGCTTCTTCGTCTACTTTGAATACGCTTGGCTCCTGATTCGGATCATATGTTCCGATCTCTTCGATAAATCTTCCATCTCTTGGTGATCTGGAATCTGCTACTACGATTCTGTAAAAAGGAGCTTTCTTTTGTCCCATTCTTCTTAATCTGATCTTTACTGCCATTTCTTTCACCTCATCATTTTATTTGTATATTGTTAATCTATAATAAACTGTCCTGCCGATGACAGAAGGTTTCTTTATGCTGATTCAGGCACAGCACAAGCCACCGGCGGTTACAGCTTATGTGTCAAAAGGGGAGCCTGAACCTGCCCCTTTTTCCACCTTTTCCACCCATCAGTCCAGGAAGCTTCTTCATCATCTTCCTTGACTCGTTGAACTGCTTCACCATGCGGTTTACGTCTGCAATATCAACGCCTGCACCTTTCGCAATACGGTGCTTTCTGGAGGGATTTAAAAGATCCGGATTCCGCCGTTCCTCAGGAGTCATGGAAAAGATCATAGCCTCCATCTGTGCCATCTTCTTCTCACTTTCCTCCGAATCAAGATCCGGCATCTTTCCTGCCATATTGCCCATTCCCGGCATCATTCCCATAATGCTTGAAAGGCCACCCATCTTCCGCATCTGCTCCATGCTGTCGAGATAGTCCTCGAAGTCAAACTGGGCTTTCTTCATCTTGTCAGCCATCTTTTTGGCTTTCTCTTCATCCAGTTCTGCCCCCGCTTTTTCAATCAGGGAAAGAACATCTCCCATTCCAAGAATCCTGGATGCCATTCTGTCAGGATAAAACTGCTCCAGATCGGAAAGCTTTTCTCCCATACCGACGTAAAGGATCGGTCTTCCTGTCACTGCCTTGATAGACAATGCCGCACCACCTCTTGTATCACCGTCCAGTTTGGTAACGATGACTCCGTCGATTCCAATCTTATCGTTAAAGGAGCTTGCAACATTCACTGCATCCTGTCCGGTCATTGCATCAACAACCAGAATCGTCTGATGAACTGTCACCGCTTCTTTTATTTCCTGAAGTTCTGCCATCATATCCTCATCAATATGCAGACGACCTGCTGTATCGAGGATTACGATATTATTTCCATTCTTTGCTGCATGTTCCATCGCAGCTCTGGCAATATCTGCAGGTTTATTTTTATTTCCCATTGAGAAAACTTCCACGCCCTGCTTCTCGCCATTTATCTCCAACTGCTTGATCGCAGCCGGACGATACACATCACAGGCTACAAGCAGTGATTTCTTGCCCTTGCTCTTAAGCTTACCGGCAATTTTTGCTGTGGTGGTTGTCTTACCGGCTCCCTGAAGACCTACCATCATGATAACGGTAAGCTCCTTGCCCGGCCTGAAAGCAATCTCTGTCGTCTCAGAGCCCATAAGCTTAATCATCTCTTCGTTTACGATTTTGATGACCATCAGTCCGGGATTGAGACCATTCATTACATCCTGACCGATCGCTCTTTCCTGCACATCTTTAATGAAGCCTTTTACTACCTTGAAGTTTACATCCGCCTCAAGGAGTGCCATCTTGACTTCCCGGAGTGCCGCCTTGACATCAGCCTCTGTCAGTCTTCCTTTACTACGCAGGTTCTTAAATACATTTTGAAGTTTTTCACTTAAGCTGTCAAATGCCATCCTATAACTCCTCTATGATATCGTCCGCTATCCGGCGAACCTTTTTCACGATCTCTTCTGGATCTTTTCCGTCCTCTTCCCACTCTGCCAGTGTCTTATCGATGAGACTGATCTTTTCTTTCACTGAAAGGAACTTTTCTACAAGATGAAGCTTTGCCTCATACCCTTCAAGAATCTTCTGACACCGCTTCACGAGATCATGCACCCCCTGTCGGCTGATGCCTTTCATCTGTGCGATCTCACTGAGCGAATAATCTTCCAGAACGACCTGCTCATATACATCTTTCTGATGCTCTGTCAGCAGTTCCCCGTAGAAATCATACAATAATGCCTGCTCTAAAAACTTATTCATTATCTTCACCTCTGCTATCATACAGGAAAGAATTCTTCTTGTCAAGTATTTTTTCTTTACATCTTACATTTCACCTTTCAATCTTTTTCCCCGGTGAATTTCCCCGGCAGATAACACCATGTGATTCCCTTATGAATACATTAAATAAAAAGGACTTTCCTATGAAATGGGTTAAACAAACCATTCATTACTGGTGCGACGATACCCGCTCAAAACATTGCCTGGGAAACGGGATCTGTGCAGCAATCTTAGATACCGGAATATCAGCCCACCCTGATTTTTCTGGCCGTATCCTTGATTTCCAGGATTTTACTTCTTCCACTCCCTCTGTCTCACTTCATGATGACAGTGGTCATGGGACTCATGTTGCAGGCATCCTTGCCGGAAGCGGTCAGGTCTCTTCCGGTCTTTATGCCGGTATTGCACCTGATACGGATCTTCTGATCTGTAAAGTCCTCGACCACGAAGGAAACGGAAACATCCAGACTGTATTGAAAGGGATCGACTGGATTTTGAAAATAAAAGATTCTTATCCTCTTCACCTTGTAAATATTTCTGTCGGCGGACGGCCCACACTTCCTCCCGGGCAGAAAAAACTTCTTCTTGATGCAGTGGAACATCTGTGGGATCTTGGACTGACGGTTGTAGTTTCTTCGGGCAATTACGGACCTCGCCCCGGTACGGTCGCTGTTCCCGGCACAAGCCCCAAAGTAATCACTGTCGGTGTTCCTGATACTTTGCCACTTTTTCGGACAGGACATTCCTCTTCCAATTATTCCGGCCGCGGACCGACCGACCACTGCATAAAGAAACCGGATGTATTTGCTCCCGGTACAGGAATCATCAGTTGCAACAGCCGTTATATTTCTTCCATGCAGTCTGCTTCTGTGCGTCCATCTCTTTTTCAACGTCCGACTTTCCTTTCTTCACAGCCCTATATTGCCAAGACCGGAACTTCCATGGCAACACCCGTTGTAACCGGTGCTATCGCCTGCCTGTTTTCCAAATATCCCGATCTTTCAAATGTAGAAGCGAAACTCCGGCTTCACAACTCCTGTCAGCCGATCCCCGGCACAGAATCCGGCTGGGGATTACTCCATGTTGCAAATCTGCTA
>OGMH01000705.1_pt1 | contig 15477 bp, 13 predicted proteins | sample 1573191 | NCBI WGS metagenome assembly OGMH01 (sample SAMEA2581978, study PRJEB24529) | metagenome | biome: Human gut stool | place: China | collected 2011 | reverse complement strand
GTGTTCATTTAAAACCAGGTGAAACAAAACAGCTTATGTTCCATCTGGATACAGCACAGCTTGGCTACTATAATGAAGAAATGGAATTCGTAGTAGAACCGGGACAGCTTGATATCATGGTAGGAACATCTTCCGAAGACCTTCCATTAAAAGATACGGTTACATTAACAGGAAAGAAAAATAATGTGGCAGGCAGAAGAAGTTATACCTGTCAGGTAGAGGAAGCATAAAAGAGATAATGGAGACGAAAACAGTGTCAGGCAGTATAGCGGACACTGTTTTTGCTTGTATGGGAGACGGTACAAAAAGCGGAAAGATACTTCAATGAGAGAAAAAAGAGTGTTGCTGTAGAGTAAAATATGATAAGATAATAGAAAGAAGATGGAAGGGAAAGAATCAAAGAACCGGAGAAAAGAGAATGGCATCAAAAAAAGGAAACAGTTTATTAGAGACACGCAGAAGAAACCGTGTTCTTATTAAAAACATGATCTTTCGTATGGAGAATGCAAGGAGAACTGCGATTGCAGAGGAATTGGGATTGACGCTTCCAACGATCACGACCAGTGTGAATGAGATGCTCACAGAGGGAATTTTAGAAGAAATTCCCATAACAGAGGGACAGCTTGTGAACAATATGGGAAGACGTCCAAATGCAATCGCATTCCGCGCTGAGGCTGCGTATGCCATCGGAGTGGAACTTGGTCCATATGCAACCAGGGCAGTTCTTATGAATTTAAGAGGTGAAGTGATCGAAAGCACAGAGTATGAGCGGGCGGCTGAAAATTATCAGGGGATGTTAGGAAAAGTTGCCAATATTATACAGGAGCTTATGGACAAAGCGGGAGATAAGAGATTGCTTGGTGTCGGAGTCGGACTGCCGGGATTTATCGACAGGGAGAAGGGAATCATTCGGAGCAATCCACGAGGTGACTGGATCGGAAAAAATCTTGCAGCAGATCTGGAAGAAAAAGTACATTTACCGATATTAGTCGACAACAATGTAAGACTTCGCGCAGTGGGGCAGGAGATGAGCATGCAGGGGGAAAAACCGGATTCTTTTGCTTATTTCTTCGTATCACGAGGAGTTGCATGTCCATTGATGCTGAAGGAAGATGTGGTGTCCGGATATACAGCAGGGGCAGGTGAAATCGGACATACTGTACTGAGTGTAAACGGAGAATTGAAGTGTGTGGATGATCTCGGAAGTGAGGGAGCTATTTTTGCAAAATGTCAGGAAGCAATGCTGGCTGGCAGATTGCCGGAGTTAAAAGAACGCATGCAAAAAGAGGGACACCTTGCTATGGAACAGATTCTCGAAGTGCAGATGCAGGGGGATGATGAAGTAAATGCGATCATTGACCAGGCAATCGGGTATCTTGGAATCGCACTTGCAAATGTAGTCAATCTGATCAACCCAGGGTATGTTGTGGCAGACAGTTGCCTGTTTTCTGTTGAGAAAAACCGACAGAGATTATTAGAGGCTGCAAAAGGCAATTTCTTTGGTCTGAATGAAGAAGAAGTGCAGATTGTTTTTACGCCGTTCGATCGTTTTCGCGGGGCAAAGGGAGCGGGATATTTTCTGATACGGGAACTGTTTCTGAATGTCTGAGTCTATTAATTAAAAGATTTAAGCAAATACTAACAAAAATGAATGCTCATATTTGTCAGGTTTGTCAATTGATAAATATGAGCATTTTTGTATAATATAATTATTAAAAGTTTTAACAAATAACAGCTGAGATGGTACTTTTGATTAGGGACAAAAGTACTTATTTAAAACTAATATAATTAAAAGATTTAATTATCTAACGGAGGAAAAAGTTATGGCAGCAAACAATCAGGCAAAGCCAAAGGCAACAGAGTTACATTACTGGCTATACAGTACAGGTAACTTCGCAAACAATATCATCTTCATGATGGTAGGTACTTACATCTCATATTTCTATACGAATATTCTTGGTATTTCACCATTTATGGCAGGTGTCGTATTTATGGTCGCAAGACTTGTGGATGCATTCACAGATCCATTAATGGGAATTATCGTCGATAAAACTAATACAAAGATTGGCAAGTACAGACCATGGATTATCGCAGGAGCTCCATTCCTTGGCATTATGTTCGTATTACTGTTTACAGCACCGAACTTTTCAATGACGGGAAAAGTAGTATATGCATTTGTTACTTATATCATTTATTCCCTGGCATGGACAATTGTTCAGATCCCACAGCTTGCACTCCCTGCAATTCTTACAAATGATATTGCAAAGAGAACAAGAATCCAGGCAATCTTTCAGGCGTTTGGATCTATCGCAGCCTTAGTTGTATCTGCATGGGCACTTCCAATCTTAGATAAGCTTGGTGGACAGGATAATGCAGAGGCATGGTTCAAGTTTACGGTTATATTCGGTGCAATCAGTACAGTCATCTTCATTTTATCTGCAATGTCAGTGAAAGATGTAGATGTTTATGATTCAGAAGCAAAACAGAAACAGACAGCAAACAAAGAAATTTCTCTCAAAGAGACATTTTCTGTTATTACAAAGAATAAAGCATTACTTTGCGTGTTGATTGCATATGGAACTGATATGTTTGCATATCAGATTTCAAACTCTTTAAGAATGTACTTCTTCAAATACAATATGAGTGGAAGAACAGATCTGATTACATATATTGGATATGCATCCACATTTGTCGGATTTGCACTTGTTATTTTTATTCAGCCATTTGTTAAGAAAACAGGAAAGAGAGCAGGTATTATCGGAATTGAAGCACTTGCAATTTTAGTTACGCTTCCTATGCTTATCACAGGTCTGAAGGGAAGCTACTCAGTTTCCGCAGTTATGTTTACATATATTGCAATTGCATTTACATGGACAATTAACAATATGTTAAGTCGTTCCGCAGTTCTTGACTCTGCAAACTATGCCCAGATGACACTTGGTGTGAACGGAACAGCACTTGTTAACTCCACATTTACATTTGTGAACAAATGCTGTCAGGCATTCTCTATGTTCTTCAGTGGAATGATTTTGTCCGCAACAGGATTTAACAAAGACGTTACAGAACAGACACCTGGCTGCTTAAAAGCTATCTTATTACTCTGCACGATTGGACCGATTGTCGGATATTTATGCTCACTGATTGCAATGTATTTCTATCCACTGACACGTAAAGGTGAAATCGAAATGCAGGAAAAACTTGATAAAATGGATATTAAAAACTCAGAGGACGACCTGGTTCTTTAATTAGAAAAATCGGTAACCGTTTACAGAAAAATCTGTGGCAGATGCATCGTTCGACGAAAAAATAGTTCCATCCGATTGTAAAAACAATGGATTGGGCAGAGATAAAAGTCAGGGATACTCTGAAGGAGGGGTATTCCTTTCTTTTATATATTACGAGAAAAACAAAATTTTTAACAGATACATGAAAAATACAAATTTGGGCTGTGAGAATTGTAAAAATCAACAAAAATTTTATAAAAAAGAAAGGAAAGAAAAATGCTGAATTTAATCATACATAACCAGTCAGAAGAACAGAAACAAGCAGTAGAAGGGATCATGAAATCCAAAGAAAGTGTACTCAATGAGGCAAAAGCAGGAGAAAAATGCTACGCTGACAGCCAGGGATGGCTTGATACGGAAGAATGGGCAGATGATGCGAAGCTGAAACATCTGGAAGAATTTGCAAAAGAGATCCGTGCGAACGCAGATGCGTTTGTACTCATCGGAGTAGGAGGGTCCAATAATGCAGCACGTTCTGTAGTGGAGGCATTGCGTGAGGACGGAGCGCCGGAAATTATTTATGCAGGAAACACACTCTCACCGGATGCTTTGAACCGTATGATGAAAAAACTGGAAGGAAAATCCATTTATATTGACTGTATCGCAAAGAATTTTGAAACACTTGAACCAGGGTCTTCATTTCGGATTTTAAGACAATATATGGAAAAGACATATGGAGAGGAAGCACATAAAAGAATTATCGCAACCGGAACAATCGGAAGCTCTTTGGAGGAACTTTGTATAAAGTATGGTTATACATTTCTGGAGTTCCCACTTAATGTCGGTGGAAGATATACTGCAATGACAAATGTAGGACTGCTTCCGATGGCAGTTGCAGGCATTGACATCCGTGCATTAGTTCAGGGAGCAAAGGATATGCAGAAGCGCGTACATGAAGAAAGTGCTGAAAATAATATAGCATATCAGTATGCATGCCTGAGAAATCTGTACTATCAGGAAGGCTATCGCGTGGAGATGCTTTCAAGCTTTGAGCCTCAGTTCCGTTTCTTCTATAAATGGTGGATCCAGCTTTTTGCAGAAAGTGAAGGAAAAGATAATAAAGGAGTTTTTCCGGTGGCAGGAGAATTTTCGGAGGAACTGCATTCAGTAGGACAGTTTATCCAGGATGGTTCTCCGATTATGTTTGAGACATTTTTGGATGTAAAGAAGCAGAATGCATCTTTGATCGTAGAACCGGATGAAAAGGAAGATTATTTTGATTATCTGGATGGAAAAGATTTCTGGGAGATCAACAAAGCCGCATATCATGCAACTGTGGCAGCACATAGCAAAAAACTTCCTTGTCTTACGATAGAAGTGGATGAATTGGATGCTTATCATTTTGGACAGTTATTTTATTTCTTCCAGTTCGCATGTTATTTGTCCTGCAAGATCATGGGTGTAAATCCATTTGACCAGCCGGGAGTAGAGGCTTATAAAAAGTGGATGTTTGAGGCACTTGGAAAGTAAAAATTATGTTTAATCATATCATGGAATATGGAACACAAAAGGCTTCGGACTTGTAATGAACGTCCGAAGTTTTTTGTGATAAAATATTGGTGAAACATCACAAACGTTTGCGTAAATGCCACGCAAAATTTGTGACGGATGTGTTATAATGTAAACAGCGTAAGAAGTGTCGGAATTTTATAATTTCAGCAACACAGTTTCTGTTTGCAGTCAACCAAAATAGCAGACAAATACTTCAAATCAGGAGGAGAAAACTATGGGAGAGAATATACTGATCGTACATGGTGGTGGTCCGACATCTGTGATCAACGCATCACTGTACGGTGCAGTAGAGGAAGCAAAAAAGTATAAAGAAATCGAACATATCTATGCCGCTAAGAATGGTACAGGCGGGCTGATGAGAGAAGAACTGATCGAGCTTGAAAATGTTCCGGATGAGAAACTGGAACTTTTACTGAATACGCCGGGAAGTGCGATCGGAACATCCAGAGATCAGATTGAGCAGGCAGAATACGACAGAATGATCGAAGTACTGTTAAAGAAGAATATTAAATACGTACTTTTCAATGGTGGCAACGGAAGTATGGATACCTGCGGAAAGCTTTATAAGAACTGTCAGGCAAGAGGATTAGATATCAGAGTAATGGGCATTCCGAAGACTCATGATAATGACATTGCGATCACAGACCACAGTCCTGGATACGGAAGCATTGCAAGATATATGGCACAGAGTGTGAAGGAAGTGGCAGCAGATGTCAAAGGACTTCCAATCCACGTAGTTGTTGTAGAGGCATTGGGACGAAATGCAGGATGGACTACAGCAGCAAGTGCACTGGCAGACGATGGAGATGGTGTTGGTCCGGATCTTATTTATCTTCCAGAGCGTCCGTTTGATGAGGAGAAATTCCTTGATGACGTGAAGAAGCTTCTTGAGAAGAAGAGCGGAATCGTAGTAGTTGCAAGTGAAGGTTTAAGAGATAAAGACGGAAAGCCAATTGTTGAGCCAGTCTTCCAGGTTGGACGTGCAACTTATTTTGGTGATGTCAGCCAGCACCTTGCTAATCTTGTTATTAAGAAGCTCGGATACAAAGCAAGAGGTGAGAAACCGGGTCTGGTAGGCCGTGCAGCCGCACATGAACAGAGTCCTGTTGACCGTGAAGAAGCAGTGCTTGCAGGAAAGATGGCCTGCGAAGCGATCATGAATGGTGAATCCGGAAAGATGGTAGCATTTGAGCGTGTTTCTACAGAACCATATGTGATGAAACCATTTTTAGTAGATATCGATAAAGTCATGATGTATGAGAGAACCATGCCGGATGAATTTATTAATGAAGAGGGCAATGGTGTAACGGAAGCGTTCAAAGAATGGTGTAAACCACTGATCGGTGGTGAACTGCCTAAGATGATTTCTTTTAACTAATAACATATATCAATAGTAAGCAAAACAAGGAGGATTATTATGTTAGTACCAATGAGAGCAATTTTGGATGCAGCAGATAAGAATGGTTATGCACAGGGTGCATTTAATGTAAATGCTGTATGCCAGGTAAAAGCAGCTGTAGATGTTCATCAGATTTTAAGAAGCCCTGCGATCATTCAGGGAGCTGATCTTGCAAATGGATTTATGGGTGGACGTACAGATTTCGCTAATTCCACATTAGAGGATAAGAAAGCAGGAGCTAAGAATATCGGAGCAGCAGTAAAGAAATATGCGGCAGACAGTGATATTCCGGTTGCACTTCACTTAGATCACGGTAAGAATTTCGATTCCTGTATCGCTGCGATCGAAGGCGGATATACAAGTGTCATGATCGATGGAAGCTCTCTTCCATTCGATGAGAACGTAGAACTGACACGTGAAGTTGTAAAATATGCCCATGAGAGAGGTGTTACAGTAGAAGGTGAGCTTGGTGTGTTAGCAGGTGTTGAAGATCATGTATTCGCAGCAACAAGTACTTACACAAATCCATTAAGTGCAATTGATTTCTTCAAGAAAACAGGTGTTGATGCATTAGCGATCAGCTATGGTACCATGCACGGTGCAAACAAAGGCAAGAATGCAGTGATCCGTAAGGAAATTGCAATCGCGATCAAGGAATGTATGTTACATGAAGGAATTGAGGGATATCTTGTAAGCCATGGTTCTTCTACTGTTCCACAGTATATTGTAGAAGAGATCAATGCCCTTGGCGGAGAGATCACAAATGCATACGGAATCGATGTAGACCAGCTTGTAGAAGTAAGCCACTGCGGCATTAATAAAATCAATGTTGATACAGATCTTCGTCTTGCAGTTACAAGAAATATGAAAGAGCTTTTTGCAAAAGATGCTGCTCTTAGAAACAGTGCATCTGTAGGTCAGATCTATGAATTATTAGAGACAAAGAAATCAGCATTTGATCCTCGTGCATTCATCACACCGATCATGGATACAATTATGTACGGAAATGTTCCGGATGATGATGTTGCAAGAATCTGTACATGCATTGAAGATGGTGTAAAAGAAGCAATTGCACCATTACTTGTGAAGTTCGGAAGCTACGGAAAAGCACCGAAGGTAGAACGCGTTACAATCGACGAGATGGCAGAACGTTACAGAAAAGCAGGAATCTAAGAAAGAGTAAGTTGATCATAATGGATGCCGGAGATACAGCGGGTGCTTCCGGTATCCATACCAGATAGAGAGGAAAATCCATGAAACATATTTATCTGAATTTAAAAAGATTTGATGTTCCAACAGAATTTGGTGGAGTAAACCGTATTGCACCGGTTGCTGACTGGGCAGAGTATATTGTAAAGAATACACAGGACGAACTGAAAAAATATGATCATTCAGAAGTAGAATTTGCAATGTATTTTCCGGAGGTTCACCTTTTAAATGCAGCAAAAGCAAAAACAGAGGACAGTCCGATCAAGGTCGGATGCCAGAGTGTTTACAGAGCAGACACTGCAGTAGGTGGCAATTTTGGTGCATTTACAACAAACAGACCGGCATCTGCAATGGTTGCGGCAGGATGTGAGACAACAATCATCGGACATTGTGAAGAACGTAACGATAAGGCAGGAATTCTTGCAGAAGCAGGAGTGACAGATACAGATGCAGTGAACCGGCTGTTAAATCAGGAGATCAAATGTGCCATTGAAAGAGGAATGACAGTTCTTTATTGTATCGGAGAAAAGAGTGAAGAGCAGGATCAGTGGCAGGAAGTATTAGGCAAACAGCTTGAGATCGGATTAAAAGATGTTGACAAATCTAAAGTCGTGATCGCCTATGAGCCAATCTGGTCAATCGGACCTGGTAAAACACCGGCAGGAAAAGACTACATCACTAAGATCGCACGTTTTGTAAAAGAGCAGACTGGTGGTATGGATATTGTATACGGTGGTGGATTAAAGCAGGATAATGCAGCAATGCTCGCTTCTATCGATGAAATCGACGGAGGACTGATCGCACTTACAAGATTCCAGGGTGAGATCGGATATTATCCGGAAGAATACCTTGAGATCATCCGTCTTTATATGGGTAAATAACCCAGGGATTCGAACAAGACAGAGAACATAAATATGAATCCTGGAAACAGAGAAGAATAAGATTTCCCGGATTACAGTAAATTATACTATGAATGAAAAGGAGAACAAAGATATGAAGATCGATTTCGAATATGGACAGGGAACTATGACAGCTGAATTGCCAGATAATACTGATATTTTTATCCCTGGTGAAACAGTAAAAGATCCGGATTATATTCCAGAGGATAAATTAGAAGAAGCTTATTTAGAGAGTCTTGCTCATCCAATCGGAATGCCAACTTTAACAGAGCTTGCTCATAAGGGTAGCACTGTTACATTTATCGTTCCAGACCGTGTTAAAGGTGGAGAACAGGCAACTAGCCATAGAAAATTAAGTATCAAATACATCTTAAGAGAACTTTATGCGGCAGGTGTTGAGAAGAAAGATATTCTGTTCATTATTTCCAATGGTTTACATCCAAGAAGTAAAGAATCTGACGCAAAGGCAATTTTCGGTGAGGAATTATTCAACGAATTCTGGCATACAGGTCAGATCATCAGTCATGACAGTGAGGATCAGGAGCATATGGTATATCTCGGAACAACTCACAGAGGTGATCCGGTATACATGAACAAATATGTATTTGACTGTGATATTCCAATTCTGATCGGTCATGTACAGGGAAATCCATATGGTGGATATTCAGGCGGATACAAACACAGTGCAACAGGTATCACAAATTGGAGATGTATTGCAAGCCATCATGTACCTTCTGTTATGCACAGAGACGACTTTACACCGGTTAATGGTGGAAGCTTAATGCGTGATAAATTCAATGAGATCAGTATGCATATGGAAGAGAAGATGGGTCATCCATTCTTCTGTTGTGATGCTGTACTTGATACATGTTCAAGACAGATTGCAATTTATTCCGGATATGCAAAAGAAATGATGCCGATCAGCTGGAAACTTGCAGATAAGAGAACTTATGTACACTGGGCAGAGAAGAAATACGATGTACTTGTATTCGGTATGCCACAGAAATTTCACTATGGTGATGGAATGGGAACAAACCCGATCATGATGATGCAGGCATTGAGTGCACAGGTATTAAGATTTAAACGTGTTATGAGTGACAACTGTGTAATCATCTGTTCTTCTATCTGTAACGGATACTTCCATGATGAATTATGGCCATATTTAAGAGAACAGTATGAATTATTCCAGCATGATCATATGAATACACTGCCGGATATCGACCGTTACGGTGAATATTTTGCAACAAATGAAGAATATATCCGTAAATACCGTTTCACAAATGCATTCCATCCATTCCACGGATTTTCTATGATGTCTTGTGGACATATTGCTGAGATGAATACAAGTGCAATCTATATTGTTGGTGCTGAGGAACCGGGATATGCAAGAGGAATGGGTCTTAAGACAAGAGCTACTTTTGAAGAAGCTTTAGCAGATGCTGAGAAGAAATTCGTTGGAAGCAACCCGAACATCTTAGCACTTCCTATGACATTCAAGAAAGCAGCTGTTCATCTTTGCATGAAGAATCCAGCGGATGGATGAATACGGACATCGTCATAACAATGGCGGATGTGGATGCTGCTAATCACTATGCAAAATTCATGACAATTCTTTTATGGGAGTGTAGTGAAATTCCTTTATAAAAAATATACCCTAATCAAAGAAAAACGAGTTGTTTTTACAACTCGTTTTTCTTTGAACGGAATATCACAAAGGACAGGAATAAATTTCTGGAGGAATATTTGTGCAAAATACAAACAAAAAATTATTTGAAGAAACTCCGGTTCCACAGGCAGTTCAGACAATGATGATTCCAACGATTATAGGTGCACTTGTAACGGTGCTGTATAGTCTGGCAGATACTCTGTTTGTCGGAATGATGAATGATCAAATCCAGAATGCGGCAGTTGCATTGGCAGCACCGGCACTTCTGGCATTTAACGCTGTGATCAATCTGTTTGGAATCGGTTCATCAAGTATGATGAGCAGGGCACTTGGAAGAGGAGATTTAAAGACAGTATGCGCAAGTGCATCTTTGGGTTTTTATGGAACAGTTGTGAGTGGAGCTCTATTGTCTGCACTCTGTTATATTTTTATGCAGCCGTTTGTAGTTCTTCTTGGAGGAGATATAAATACTGCGGCAGCAACAACCGCATATATGAACTGGGCAGTTGTATGTGGTGCGATACCAACAATTTTAAATGTCGTCATGGGATATATGGTCAGAGCTGAAGGCGCATCCTTGCATGCGAGTATCGGAACTATGAGCGGATGTATTCTAAATATGATTCTTGATCCGTTTTTCATCCTCCCATGGGGATTGGGCATGGGTGCAGCAGGTGCAGGTTTGGCAACTTTTTTATCAAACTGTTTTGCATGCTGTTACTTTTTTGGCCTTCTTATGGTAAGAAAAAAGAAAACAAACATAAATCTGAATCCAAAGTATCTGTCATTGACAAAAGAGATTGTTTTTGCTGTAATGGAAGTTGGAATACCGGCAGCGATTCAAAATCTTTTAAATGTAACAGGAATGACCATTTTAAACAACTTTGTTGCTGGATATGGTTCTTCTGCGGTAGCAGCAGTCGGCATTGCACAAAAAGTGTATATGGTTCCAATTCAGGTTGCACTTGGAGGAACGCAGGGAGTAATGCCGTTAGTGGGATACTCTTATGCAAGCAAAAATAAACAGCGTTTTGAGGAAACAATTCAAACAGTTATGAAACTTCTGGTGCCGTGTATGGTTCTTATTATGATATTATGTTGGATTTTTGCACCATCCCTGATCAGACTGTTTATGAAAAATGAAGAGGTTATTACATACGGTGCAATGTTTTTGCGAGGTTTCTGCATGTGTATGCCATTTATGTTGGTCGATTTTCTGGCAGTCAGTGTATTTGAAAGTGTTGGAATGGGAAAAACAGCACTTGTTTTTGCAATCCTGCGAAAGATTGTCTTTGAGATACCAGCAATCGTGATCCTGAATAAAATTTTCCAGGCATCAGGAATAACCTATGCCGGTTTTGTTTCAGAGTTTATTTTATCAATTTTTGCAGTGATCTTACTTAGAAGAATTGCAGATGGGTTTGAAAGGAGAAATGAGAAATGATTTATCTTATATTTTTAGTCGTATGTTTTGGTGCATCTATTGTTGGTGCAATCTGCGGTATTGGTGGCGGAGTCATCATCAAACCGGTACTTGATTCTTTTGGAGTGCTGGATGTAACAGCCATCAGCTTTTTGTCAGGATGTACAGTATTGTCTATGACAACGTATTCTGTTTTGAAAAACAAAATCAGTGGAGAATCACATGTTTCCATGAAAACTGGTTTACCGCTTGCAATAGGGGCAGCGGTTGGTGGTCTGATCGGGAAATGGCTGTTTTCTTATGTGAAATCTTTGAGCAGTGATCCAAACAAGGTAGGAGCAGTTCAGGCACTGTGTCTTTTGATCGTAACACTTGGAACACTTATTTATACGGTTTATAAGGCGAAAATTAAGACTTATAAAGTAGAAAATGCAATTGTGTGTGTTCTTATTGGTGTATTTCTTGGAATTATGTCTTCTTTCCTTGGAATTGGTGGCGGACCTATTAACCTTGTAGTGTTATTTTTCTTCTTCTCTATGTCGACAAAAATTGCAGCAGAAAATTCTCTGTACATTATTTTCTTCTCGCAGATTGCAAGCATTGCTTCAACAATCGTTTCAGGAAGTGTACCGGATTTTCAGATCGGAGTATTGATCCTTATGGTTGCAGGTGGTATCGCCGGAGGAATCTGTGGACGTGCGATCAATAAAAAAATCGATGAGAAGACAGTGGATAAGCTGTTTATCGCACTTATGGTTTTGATGATTGTGATCAATATTTATAACATTTTTAAATTTATGTAACAATAAAAACTGTAGTTCAATGAAAATGTGGATTGCAGTTTTTTTGCTTACATTATATGATATGAAATGTAATCCGCAAGACGATGCCCCATGCAGAGGGAGAGGTCAGTTATGCATTCCAGAGGGGAAACCAACGCTTCGTGGAATTAATTTTTTGAAAAAGTGCTCGAATTTGAAAAGCAGTATAATAAACATAGTATTCGTGTGAATAATACACTTTTAATGAGAATCTACTAATTACTTTGCAGAATCAGGGGGGAAAGCAATGCCACAGACAGTAAGTATTGGAAATGCAAGCTTTGAAAGTATCCGAAGAGAAAATTGTTTTTATATAGATAAGACGTCATTTATCAGAGAATGGTGGGAAGAACAGGATGTTGTAACTCTGATCACGCGTCCTCGCCGTTTTGGAAAAACTTTAAATTTGAATATGATGGAATGCTTCTTTTCTATACAATACAAAGACCGTTCTGATCTGTTTGAGGACCTTTCTATCTGGAATGATCAGAAATATCATGAATTACAAGGAACTTATCCTGTGATTTCACTTAGTTTTGCAAATATCAAAGGCCGTACTTTTGAAGAAACGAAACGTGGAATCTTACAGATTCTTGTAAAATTATTCAGCATTCATTCTTATATCAAAGATGATAAAATCCTGAATTCTGAAGATTGGGAATTTATAAATTCTGTAAATATGGATATGCCTGATGATGTTGCGAGTCTGACTTTGATGTACCTGTCTGATTACCTCAGCCGTTTTTATCAAAAGAAAGTTCTAATCTTTTTAGATGAATACGACACTCCAATGCAGGAGGCATTTGTGGATGGTTACTGGGATGAACTTGTCGCATTCACCCGAAGCCTGTTTAATTCGACATTTAAGACGAATCCGGCACTGGAACGTGGAATTATGACGGGAATCACAAGAGTAAGTAAGGAATCCGTTTTTTCAGATTTGAATAACTTAAAGATAGTTACGACTACATCAAATGAATATGCTTCTGTATTTGGTTTTACAGAGAAGGAAGTCTTTGATGCATTGGAACAGTATGGTCTTGAGAAAGAAAAAAAAGAGGTAAAAAGATGGTACGATGGTTTCATTTTTGGGGAACACAAAGATATTTATAATCCATGGTCAATTTTAAATTATCTCGATACACAGTTATACAAAACATTTTGGGCAAATACAAGTGCAAATAGTCTAGTAGGAAAATTGATTCAGGAAGGAAACCGTACAATTAAGGAAAAATTTGAAAAATTATTGTGCGGAGAATACATCTGGTCAGAAATTGAAGAGCAGATTGTATACAATCAATTAAATGGAAATGAAAAAGCAGTTTGGAGTCTTTTGCTGGCGAGTGGATATTTGAAAGTATTATCTTATGAAACGTATCAGGATATTGAGGAGGGGAAGATGCCGAAATACCAGCTTGCGTTGACGAATCTGGAAGTAAAGTTAATGTTTCAGGGTATGGTACATGACTGGTTTGCTCCTGTACAACCAGATTACAATGATTTTGTAAGGGCAATGTTACTTGGTGATGTGGATGCGATGAATGAATACATGAATCGAATTGTTATACAGACATTTAGTTATTTCGACACCGGAGAGAGGGAATCTGGGGCAGAGCCTGAGCGTTTTTACCATGGTTTTATATTAGGTCTGCTTGTTGACCTGCGGGATAGATATTACCTTAAATCCAACCGTGAAAGTGGGTTTGGCAGATATGATGTAATGTTAGAACCGAAAAATTCAAAGGAATGCAAAGCAGTTATTTTAGAATTCAAAGTTCGAAATCCACGAAAGGAAAAAAGTATTCAAGAGACAGTTCTGTCTGCCTTAAAGCAGATCTGTGAGAAAAAATACGATGCAGACCTGCTTGATAAAGGAATCAGAAAGGAACAGATATATCATTATGGATTTGCATTTGAAGGCAAAAAAGTTTTGATTGGGACAGACAGGGAGGAGTGAATATGCCCACCAATATAGCGATCGGCACACAGGAGAACAACCACATGTTATCAGTCTGCATCATCACCAAAAATGAAGAACACAATCTGGCACGCTGCCTGAAATCATTCCAGAACACCGGATTTGAACTGGTCGTAGTAGATACCGGATCGACAGATCAGACAAAAAAATCGCCGCAGAATATACGGAAAATATCTATGATTTCCCATGGTGCGATGATTTTTCGGCAGCAAAGAATTTTGCGGTTTCAAAAGCAGCACATCCGTATGTGATGGTCATTGACAGCGATGAATATTTACAGCAGATTGATCGGGTACAGTTAGAGAAAATGATTGCCGAACATCCAGGTGAGGTTGGCAGGATCCGGAGAATCAATATTATTTCCGGAAAAGATGGAAAGCAGGAAAATAAAGAGTGGATCAACCGTATTTTTGCAAAAGAAAGTTTTCATTACACGGGAAGAATCCATGAGCAGGTAACCGCCTATGATGAAAAGGAATATCGTACATACGAAGCACCAGTTTTCATCGGCCATACGGGTTATGATCTTCCGAAGAAAGAAAAAAAGGCAAAAGCGCTGCGCAACATAAGACTGTTGGAGCAGGAATTAAAAAATTTAGGATGGGATGCAAAAGTGCATGCCACGCAGTTAGAACAGAATCTCTCAAAGCAGGATACGGATGCAGAGCAGAAATCTGAAATTACGGATGCAAAAAAAGAGCAGCAGATCCCGTATCTATTGTATCAGCTTGGAAAAAGCTATTACATGGCAGAAAATTATAACGAGGCATGCTTCTGGTTCGCCCATGGGCGCAGTTATGACCTTGAACCAAAGTTAGAATATGTCATCGATATGGTGGAAACCTACGGCTATGCCCTGATCAACAGCGGACGCGCCGGGGAAGCACTTTTTTTGAAAACATTTACGAAGAATTTGGAAATAGTGCGGATTTTCAGTTCCTGATGGGACTCATTTATATGAACAACGCTATGTTTGATGCAGCAGTGGGAGAGTTCCTTAAGGCGGTAAGGCACCGGGACTGCCGGATGGCGAGAGTAAATTCTTATGCGGCTTATTATAACGTCGGCGTTATCTATGAGTGCCTTGGGAAAATCAGTGAGGCAAAGTATTATTATCAGAAGTGCGGTAGTTATGAGCCGGCAAAAAAACGTTTAAGATTGATAAACAGTTAAATTTATTATAGTCAGCTTATTAGAGAAACAGAGTGAAAAATATAATTTTTCAAATGCAGAATGGAGATTAGAATGGGAATATATTTAAATCCGGGAAATGAAGAATTTCAGAA
>OGMH01000697.1_pt1 | contig 15772 bp, 21 predicted proteins | sample 1573191 | NCBI WGS metagenome assembly OGMH01 (sample SAMEA2581978, study PRJEB24529) | metagenome | biome: Human gut stool | place: China | collected 2011 | reverse complement strand
AGAGCAGAGGACTGAAAATCCTCGTGTCGCTGGTTCGATTCCGGCTCTGGGCATTGAGGTAAAAACCTCATATTTTAGATGGGATACTAGCTCAGGTGGTAGAGCACTTGACTTTTAATCAAGTTGTCGGGGGTTCGAATCCCCCGTGTCTCACTAAGAACTTTTTATTATATGTTTTAATATAAATAAAAAGTAAGGACTTCCAGAGATGGAAGTCCTTTTTCGTTGTATCTCAATTTTTCTTCAGCAACCGGAGCCAGGAAAAGAAATTGTAATACATTTCAAAATGTATCTCACAAATCAAAGCCGGTTTTCCTGATCAGCGCCGCAGCCATTTAATATTGAGATACATTACACATGAATCAAAGAAGCGCGAAGCGAACAATTGACCTTATAAAAAAGATTTGCTTCAAATTCTGACTTTGACCAGAAGTAGCAAAAACCATCCACAGGATCAACGACTACATATTCATCCAATGTTATAGTAAATTCTTTTATATCCATAATTCCTCCTTAATACCCAGCCTGAAAAAATACTGAATCTAATCTGTATATATCGCTGTGCAACATCTTAGCTTGTTGGGCGAGATGTAAATACATTTTAGTTGTTGCATAATCACTATGTCCCAACATCATGCGCAAAAATTCCAAATTGCCGCCACCAATAATAAAAGACGTTGCAAATGTGTGCCGAAGCAGATGCGGATGCAACCGATCTATACCGGATCGCTTTTTTAATCTGGCAAAAACCATTTTCACAGACGTTTCTGTTATTGGTTCAGTTGTTCCAACCTGAGCAAACACCGGAAAATCATCTTCCGAAGTGTAAGCCCGGTATTTGATCAAATAATGGTAAAGCATCCGTTTTAATTTTGGACAGAGAAACACTGTTCGGAACTTATCCCCTTTACCTTTAATTGTCAGGTAATTGAGTTTAAAATTGATTCCCTTAAATGTCAGGGACACCACATCACCGAGACGGAAACCAGCATCCAGCATTAAATGTATAATACAGAGATTACGCAAACCGCATTCTGTCTTTTCACTAAAACAACCATCAATCTCATCGACTTCCCATTGTGTCAATGGCAAAACAGGAGCATTATCCTTTTTCAGAAATTTTACTTTCCGTAGAACATCAGAAGAACAGTACCCTTCATTAATGCAATAGTTTAAAAACACCTTTGCTGCTCTGAAATAAGTATTGATAGAAGTATTTTTACATCCTGTCCCCCGGAGCTGGGAGAGATATGCAAGCACCAACTCCCGAGAAATTACATCACACTCGATCAGATCAGGCGCTGATCCAAGCTGATCGGAAAGAAAATCAACAAATTTCTGCACATTGAACCGATAATATACAATCGACTGTTCGGAACAATAAGATTCATGATCGACAAGAAACAAATTAAAAGCCATTTGTACATTCATATAAAAACCCTCCTTATCAGGAGATATAACCACCACTTTGCAACATTCGCCTTTACATTTCGGCTTTTTCATGTTATAACAAAGCTAAGAGTTAAAAATTATATCTCCGGTATCTTTATCTATCAACATAAGGTTACTGGAACGCTTAACAGCATTTTCCATTGTGTCCGTCAGTTCATTCGCATTGAATTGGCGGATTTTTTTTGACTTATAATTATAAGCATCATGCATATCATTATCATTAAGCATACATAATGCTTCTATACAATCCGTCAAAGGACTATCACTATTAATACCACGTGTGTATATTCCATAAGTTATAGCTGCCTTAACTGCGCGAGACTTTACCATTTCACTATTTAGTTTTCGTGTATATGTTCTAACCAGCCCAACATCATCCGGAGGAACAAAAGTATCTGTTAACCTACAACCACGAAGTGCTTTCCAAAATGCACACAGATCACGGCGCGATTTATTGGAATCATTCTTTCCCGGTTCATGAGGTTCAACCAACCGAAACACTTTATTGGTCAAATAATCACAGATCAACTTACGGTTATCTAAAAAATCATAAATTCGCTTTCCAGTGAGCTTATCCGAATTATCAAAAAATGGGATTAACTCATATGATTTTGTATGTTTCCGCATCACCTGATACTCAACATTCATGATTAAGTTCACAGCCGGAGTCAAACGATCAGCAAAAGCGTGCAATGAATCCGGGGACATGGTTTCTTCCTGCGCCAAAATCCGGCGGCACTTCTCAACATAGTGTTTTTGTCTGCCATACTCCGCGTAAAACTGCAACCGGCCAAGATCTAACGATTTCCAGCTATGTTTCAAAAATGCATATTCATAACAGTACATGTCATAGCGATTAATTAACCCATTAAAAAGCCACACCTTGAAAAACCATGGTTTGTAACCCTTTTCAACAACCTCTTTAGATTTCAAATAAATTCTTATAAAAATCTTCTGGGAACGCTTTCCCATAGCAAGGTAATCAATTTCAAAGTTCTCACTACCTTTTTTACTGGTATGTATAAGTGCATCCTTAAAACGATCCACACGCATCTTGTAAAAATTTTCCGGAGTAAAAAATTTTTCCGGATTTTTCAAATAGTTAGAATGCCAGCAGAAGTCCACACGGTTTTCCTGGACAAAATCAATTTCCAGTCCGAAATAATCAGCTATAGCCTGCACATATGCATAAGATCGCTCATAAGCAAGCTTAACACCATACATCCATAACATATAGCTGCGAATCTGTACGACACATTCACAAGTATTCGAATCACCATTATCAGCCGAATGTGGAACTTTTGGAGCAAAAAAGATATCGAATAGCTCCGGACACTCCAATTTCACATTGTAAAAAAATGCATAAGTAAAAGGAGAGTAATTCAATGCATCCGGCATCCCCGGGACAAAAAACGAAACAGAAGCGTCAAAAGAATTCAGATCATCCCATTGACGAGAAAGCGCTTCAAACTTCCTCCGAAAATCTTTCACCCTTGCATCTTTAGAATCTGCCGTGAAATCCTGTTTAAATTTAACCGCATAATAAAATGTATCAATGTTATGTAAGAACTTTTTTTGTTTAAAGTCGAACCAGTAAGTGTTTTCGACTTCATCGAACTCGTTGTATACATAGGTGTCTTTTATCAATCGTACATCGACCAAAATCACACATCCTTCCATAAAATATTTTTTCGCGAAAAGCCCATTTCGCGAAACGACAAAATTGCCGTTAAACACTGTAACCATCGGAGGTAAAAGAGAATTAGTTATGTAATTTAAGACCACGTATTACAGCCCCGTGGTCACACCCCGGGCAAGCCGCGCCGCGGGTCCCCCTCAATCCCCCGCGTCACATCTTGTCCGGGGCGTGCCGTTCTTCGTTGTATCTCAAAAAATTTTCCTGGCACCGGAAGCGCCGGACTTTTTGAGATACACAAAATAAATCAACTAGGAGCGGAGAAAAGAGCATAGGTATCGTAAATGGAATAAAATTTCTTACGGGCTACAAAAAATTCACTTCCCACTTTTTCTTTCATGGGGTACCAGACTTTTACCGCAACAAATAATTTACCACCAGCAAAAAGGGAAAGAAGCTTTCCAGCAGCGCCGAAATTACTGACTTTACGGTGTACCCACTCATATTCGATCAAGCTGCGAATTTGCCGATCAAGCATCCTGTCAAACTGCGCCACCAATATAACCTCATACCCAAGTTTTCGATGCTGGGTAAAAAAACTACACCATGCAGCACGGTTCTTTTGCCCCCATTCCCTGGCATTAAACATGATCTGGCACTCGTCGATCACTAACAAAATTTCCCCTTCTTTAACACGCCGCCCCACATATTCAGAATAGTTACGGGAAAACGTTATTAAACGCTCAGGAGTAAGGAAAGCGTTATCAATATACAGGAAAGAACCTTTCGGTTTGTTTATGCTGCTAAAATCACAGGAGAAGTTGCCGATGATCGGAGCAGGGCGGTATTGCATCCAATGATATAACCGGGATGCCAGATGCAGGGATTTTCCTGCACCCGGTGTTCCAGAATAAAGAGTAATCATAAAACCTCCTACATAAGGGGCGTGATTTCTGTAACAGTTGTCACAGCTTTTCTGGCAAATTTCAAGATAATCCATGCCGTTACAGCGACAAGCCAGCCCTCCGATATTACTATAAAAGCATCTATAGGTACAAAATAGTTAATATAAGGTAGATATTCGCTAAACTCGGACACACCAAGATAAGCAAGAAATGGACTGGTTGGTAAAATTTTAAAAACTAAACCAACACAAAGCACGAGCATAGCAAATATAATTCCGTAAAGTAGTTGCATAAAATCACTCCTAACTAAATAATTTAGATATCCTGATTGTCATAAACATAAGCGCCAATATATAAAAGATCTGCATCCCATAGCGAAACAATTTAATATATTTAGCATATTGTGACAAATCGACATCAACTTTGAATGTGTAATTAATAGATTTAAAATAATACTTAAAATGAAAAATGGGCGGAGCTTTTTCTGCACTCATGCCTTTGATCAGATTTACAATGTCAAAAGGAATACAGAAAGGAAATAATTTCGTTATATCTCCATATTTTCCCAGTTTATCAGCTATACCACCTCCGCCACCGCCACCAGATCCACCATCATCCGGGTCAATCAGCTTTCCGGTATCCGGATCAATTAACTTTCCGGTATTGGGATCAATGTCAAGTCCGGTTTCCGGATCAATAACATTTCCGGTAGCAGGATTGATAATAGGATTAACAGCGGGTTTCTTTTCTTTGTCCTTGTCCTTATCTTTATCAGGATTTTCTGTTGAATCCGGCTTCTTTGGATTTTCTGGTTTTGGCGGTTTAAATGGAATAATAACTGGAAGCTTCTCGGGATTGCTATCAGGATCTTTTTTGGGATCTTCACCAGGTTGAACTATACGCCATTCGTCAGGAATCACAGGATTTTTAATCCACGGGGTTACATCTGGTACTTCCGCAGGACAAGCCCCCTGAGATACAAGAGAGTAAACTCCATCAGATGCAACCACGGAATTCCCTTTAATAATCCACTTAATAGCACAATCTTTTTGGTAATCACGAAAAGTCCAAGACCTGTCTGAATAATCCCATGCTCTAATGTTCGACATATCACGCGTCGAAATTTCAAGAACACTCAAATATTTATCAGTAACATCATTAAGGCTATAAACCATATGAGAACCATAATAGTTCCAATCGAAATCTATGAATTTAGATCCTGCAGGTAATCCGAATACATAAAGATAATCGCCATAAATAGACCCGTCTGTATTAATAAACTGTAAACAAAATATATCATCTTTACCCGATGCAATTCTATTGACACATGATCCAGTAAATGTAGAAGCAGGTAACCCAGTAGCAGAAGCAAGAATATTTTGAACCTCTTTTAAATTCTTAAAAGAAACAACATCAGACCGGAAACTTTTGGCATAATCCTTAAATGCATTCCACAGTTCCTGACTCATTTTAATTCCCTCTGCAGTTACTGCCTTTGGAAGAGTAACAGCTTCAGAATAAACATTAAAAGCATTTGTTTTCACCCATGTCTTAAAATTCTCCCACACCTGTTTCCCTGTAACACCATGATCATTAACAACACCATCCTTAATTTGCATATCATATCCTTGTGCTGCAAAAACGGACGTCATAAGATCCCAATAGGTATAATACAAAGTTTCCATTCCAGTAGCGTTAACAGATTCGAAACTGGTAAATGTTACACCTAATAACACCAGTAAAGCCATAAACAGCGGAACCCAGCGTTTAAAAATTTTCTTCATATCCACATCCTTTCAATTTACAACTATTAACACCTTTGGTAAAATCAGATAAAGGGGGTTGATTATGCCAAACGTTTACAACAAAGATCCAGATTACTGGCGCGAAAAGTACGCACCGAAAAAGCACTCAAAAACATATTTAAAACGCAAGTACAAACCAAGAAAACATAGTAAACTATATTACCAGAACATTTACATATACGGCGGTAAATCTCCGAGGGAACAAAGAGAAGAACGCAGAAAACAAAAACCGGAACCTCAAGAGGATGTTTTTGGTAAATTTGTATTATGTATACTGGCAGCAATGCTTATAATAGCAATGATTGAACAAGGCATTTTTTAGTATCTCAATTTTTCTGCAGGTAATCCGGATCAGCGGAGCAGCAACAGAAAGCATGAGATACAAAAAAGGGTAAGGGCACTTGAAATCCCTTACCCTTTTTAGAGTGATAACTATTTTTCGAAAAACTACGCCTGCGCGGTGAGCTTTTTAAAAACTTTAATGCCGATTGTTACAGCAAGCACTGTGCCAATGATACCCAGCGCATAAGGCGCAGATGCGGTAATCATGGATGTAACATCCGTCTGGACAGTAGCAAAGGCTGTCTTCATTGCACTTGAAATAGCTTCCATAGGTAACCTCCTTCTGATGGTCAAGCCATCTTAAAAAATTTTATTATGCTATAAATCGCGTAGCCTATGCCCCACGATATAAAGCCGAGAACAAAACCTGCGGATATTCCGGCGGCAATAACTGTTAAATATGTAGAAAACATATCATTATCAAAAATCATGTCTGCCACCTCCGCGATAATATATGAAATATGATAAGCCCCGCCAACATTGACAGGACGAATAAAACCGCCATGTTATAACTCAAATTAGAAGCCTGTGCTTCAGGAGCATCTATCACTTCAATAGTCTCACCAGTTCCAAAAGCATCCGATCCAGTCGAATCCGCGCCCTGGTCAACAGATTCAGTAGCATCCTGCACAGCTTGTGTATCTTCCAAAAGTTCTGTTGATTCAACATCATTCATTATTTAGTTCCTTTCGAATTCGAATCATCTTTCAGGGATATAACGGCTGGTCCGACAAAATCAACGTCCGTCAGTTTAAGCACCGGCTTTCCGTCAGATCCAACCGTCATTTCAAAAGTTCCGTCATAGATCCCCGGCACGTAAGACACCTTATGCACCTTGTCAGCCTTAAGGAAAGACTTACCACGTCTGGTACCGGAAACACCGTCCGCAGATACCACAGGTTCAACCTGTTCCCCATGCTCCCCATAAAAAAGAAACTCCATGGAAACACCTTCCACCGCGTCATGACCTTCACGCGCCTTAATATCAACTAATCCTGAGTAAAATAAAAAAATTCTGAATTTGTTCATTTTCAATCTCCTTTAATTTGCTTGTCCTTTTCTGCAGCTTTGTCAATGTCCTGTCTCAGATTCTCGATCTGATGATGAATATGTACAAAGTCACGGAAACTTGATTCTAAATAGTTGTACTTCTCGAACAACAACGATTCTTTGCGCTGCTGCTTTTCGATCTGCTTATCCAGTCGCGCAAGTTCTTTCTTTCGGTCTGATTCTCCGCGTTTCGCCTCGAGGATGATATTTTCAAATTTTTCATTAAATCCGTTTCCCGGCGCGCTGTCGATATAATCAAAAACCTCTTGTGTCAAGCGGACAGATTTCGCTATGCTTTTTTTAGTCAGCGTCATGAACCTCCTTCCTGATGAAAGTTATATATCAAAGCCATGCGCGAGCGCATCGCATTTGATCTGATCCAAAATCTCAACCATATGGTCGGTGAGATCTACACGCAGCACTCCGTTACTGTTTAAATACCAGGCCGCCTGGATAATATCCCGGAGTCGGCTGCTCTCGTAGCCCGGCGCCCAGAGCGCGCGCGTCTCGTGACCGAGACCTAATACTTTATCTATAATCACCAATCTATACCGATTGGGGAAGATTTTCTCAAAACTCCAACACAGTGCCATGCGCTACTCCTTCCAAATCGCTGTGCATAAGTGCAAAAGCCGTTTTACGCCTATGCATATCCTATGGATAAGCTGTTTACAGTCCGGGACAACGCACCCCAGCAAGCTCCCCGGGCAGGTGAACTTGCTGGTGTGCTGAAAGCGCGTTGCCCCGGACTGCAAACAAGCTTACCCACAAGGATATACACAAGGCTGCAAAACAACGGCTTTTACACTTACACACCGCGACGGCGAAGAATGCGAACATGTACCTCTGGTTGTCTTTTTCGGCAATAAATCGGTATAGATTGGTTTGAAAAAGATGTAACCAAGGTCACGGAGAAGCACGCGCGCGCTCAGGGCGCCGGGCTACGAGAGCCGCCATCTTCCAGAGCATCAACCGGAGTATCAGCACAAGGCATATCGTCATAATCTTCATCGGGAGCGAAACAGCACTGCAGCGGCTGTCTATGCTCTGGATCAAATGGATCTGGGTCGCCAAAATAATTGCAACGTAAACACTTAACCGGGACATCAGCTGGAGAATCAACCGGAGCATCAACCGGAGCATCTTCCGGAACATCAGCCGGAGCATCAGCAGGAGCATCTTCCGGAACATCTTCCGAAGCGTCAGCAGGAGAATCTTCCGGAGCATCAGCCGGAACGTCAACAAGAGAGTCTTCCGGAGCGTCAGCAAGGGAAGAAACAACAGTAACTAAAAAACGAGCGAGAACTACAGCACAATCATCACGATTAGAATAGGCAGAATCACGCACAGATTTAAGCGCATTCCATTGATTATCATCAGCATCAAGAGAATCAAACAAAGCATCCTGTGCCGCTAAATATGCAGAATCAGCAGTTTCAAAATCTTTCAAATATTCAAGAAAACCATTAGTAATAGTAATTTCTAATTTCATGTCAGCACCTCCATGAAAATGTAATATAAATTATTTTGATTTTGTGTTATAATTGAGATAACTTTGAAAAAATGTATCTCAAAATGTCTACCTTATAATTACATTATAGACATTTCGAGATACACTGTCAAGAAAAAAAGACAAAAAAGTCTAACTTTTTTTAGAAAGGGAACAAATGTTTTATGAAAATTTAGAAAAGATTCTAAAACAAAAGAATCTAACGCTAAACAAATTAGCAAAAGGCACAGGGCTTGCCCAATCTCCAACAAGCCGTTGGAAAAATGGAACTATACCAAATGGTGAAACAATAATAAAAATATGCAAATACTTAGAGATATCCAGTGACTACCTATTAGATCTTAATCCAGAAGCACCGCCAACCCTAACCGATCAGGAACAAGAACTTCTGGAACACTTCCGACAATGCAGCCCGGGAGAGCAGGACAGCATTTTACTACTGGCAAATGCCGGAGCGGCAAAAGCCGAACAGGAAAAAGAATCATCAAATTCAAAAAACGTAGGGTAAAAGATATCTAAATTGAAATAACATAGATTAGTAGAAATTTTTGAACTTAAAATCGAAAACAATAACATATAACACAAAAGATTCTTTTATTATGGTGAAAAAGACAAAGATAACTTTTAATCAAGTTGTCGGGGGTTCGAATCCCCCGTGTCTCACTGGAAGATCTATAGTGGTTTGCTATAGGTCTTTTTTGTGCTAAGAAGTATACGAACTGTTTATTTTTATGGCATTTGGTATTGCAGCACCACTTCCATATGAGGTTATAGGACATGGGCTGTTGTTTGTGGATATTGCGATTGCAATGTATGATCTGGACAAGTTTAAGTGTATTAATGATATGTATGGACATTCGGCTGGAGATGAAGCATTAGTTGCGGTATCGGAAGCTGTGAGGTCCAGATTATGCGAGGACGAGATTCTGGTCCGCTGGGGAGGGGAAGAGTTTATCGTCATCATGAAACAGAATGAGCGGAGATTTGAGGAACATGCGCAGGAAATCCGCGAGGCTGTGGGACAGTTACAACTGGAAACCGTGTAGTGATGTACTGCAGCGAAATGGACTCCGCAGATAACGGTTATTGTGGATAAATCAGATGATAAAAGAATCCAAAAGGTATCATCAATCATACCTTTTGACCGGAACAACTTATGAGATAAAATAAAAAGGGAGCGGTGACGCTCCCTTTTTCCGATATGGAAGAATAGTTATTTGATGCAGTTCATGGTGGCATTTTTTGCGTTTAGCTGTTTTTTGACACGATGTTTCCAAATCATATAAGTAACAATCAGTAAAATACCGGTTGTCAGCCAGGCAGCAGCATCAGCACTGCATACACCCACGTATCCAAAAGGCTTTGTGGCGATCAGGATAACCGCATAACGGCTGAACAGTTCAAGTACACCGCTGAGCATGGGAACCAGACCACGGTCTAAGCCCTGCAGACCATTACGGTATACAAAGATCCATGCCAGAGGCAGCATAAAAATACTTGCAATGTGCAGATACTGCATTGCTGCGTGCAGTGTCTGTTCAGATGGGTTGTGGATGAACCATCCGACCATCGTAGGTCCGGCAAGGCAGCAGAGCAGTGCGGCGGCTCCGGCTGCAAAGAAACATAAATAAAATGCATCTTTCATACCGCGGAAAATGCGGTCATGTTTTCCAGCACCGAGATTCTGTCCGCAGTAGGTGGCCATGGCTGTACCGAGTGTCGGCATGGTCTGGGTGGCGATGTTGCTGACTTTGGAAGCAGCAGTAAAAGCAGCTACCACGCTGGAACCAAACACGTTGACGGCACTTTGCAGGATCATGGTTCCGATTGCTGTGATGGAATAGTTTAAAGCCATCGGAATTCCCACAGACAGCATCCGGCGGATCTCATGAAAATCACAGTAATAATCTTCGCGTGTGGTCCGCAGGATGTCATATTTGCGGAACATGACAATGAAACATAAAACTGCGGAAACCGCCTGCGAGATAACGGTGGCATAAGCGGCACCGGCAGTGCCGAGTTTTACCACAACAATAAGGAAGATGTCCAGAAAAATATTGAGACCGCTGGACAGGATCAAAAAATAAAGTGGTGTCCGGCTGTCACCGATCCCACGTAAAATACCGGATGCTACGTTATATGCCATGGTAGCAAAGATACCGGCAAAGATGACCCGGATGTACCGGTTTGCCAGTGTGAGGATATTTTCCGGAGTATTCAGCCACAGAAGCAGCTGGCGGGAAAACGCAACCGTAGGAACGGTCAGAATCATGGAAATTACAACCGTTAAAAGCAGTGAAAGTGCTACGCAATGACGGAGAAGCTTCATGTCTTTGGCACCGAATGCATGGGATACCATGACACCGAATCCCTGGGCAATTCCGTTGGCGAAACCGAGAACCAGAAACATCAGGCAGCCCGTAGAACCGACGGCGGCCAGTGCATCCTCCCCAAGATACTGGCCTACGATCACAGTGTCTACCATGTTGTAGAACTGCTGGAACAGATTTCCAAGCAGAACCGGAAGGGAAAAAAGAAGAATGATCTTCATTGGATTTCCGATCGTCATGTCTTTTCTCATAGTAAAATCTCCTTTACCTCTTATTCATTTGTAATTGTAGTCAAAGAAAGAGACTAACAGCAAGGATAGTCTCTTTTCGTGCGGGCAACAGGACTTGAACCTGCACGGTCTCCCACTAGAACCTAAATCTAGCGCGTCTGCCAATTCCGCCATGCCCGCAAGTTTATGTAGTTTTTGTATCTTTTATTATAGAAGATACTTTACTAACTATAACGACATTGTGTGCAGATGTCAATTACTTTTTGCTTAAAAAAATGACAAAATTATGGGAAAACTACTTGACGAATAGAAAAAAATATTGTATTGTATATTACGTGTTTTGCACAAGGGCTTATAGCTCAGCCGGTTAGAGCGCACGCCTGATAAGCGTGAGGTCGGTGGTTCGAGTCCACTTAAGCCCATATCCTACAGGATGTCTGGGATGACCGGACATCTTTTTTGTTTTATTGACAAGAAGACAGTATTATAAATAGGGGTTACAGTTCACAGATTGCCCTGCAAACCGTAACAAATAAGGTACAAAGCATACAATACCCATTTTTTGTATATTGACAAAATATTTTATGAAGGTATAATACAAATTATCATTTGTATGATCCATTGAGGTAAATTGGTACGCAAATAATGTCCAAGGGGGCATGTTTACGTGCTTTTTTTTGGAACACTTTAACGTGCTACAGAGCTAATGAGGCAATGAGATAATACGATGAAATTACTAAATACTCAATAAGAGGTAGGAGAGAAGAACATGAGTAAATATCTAGTAAAACGTGTATTGTTAGCGATATTATCAATACTCATTGTAAGTGCCATTACGTTTTTCGTAATGAACCTGATTCCTGGTGGACCGTTTAATAAGGAGAAAGCGACCAGCAAGGAAGCACAGCAGGTATTGGAGGAAAGGTACAATCTGGACAAGCCGGTTCCGGAACAGTATGTATTGTATATGAACAATCTGCTGCATGGCGACTGGGGAGTTTCACTTCACAGTGGAAGAAATATCGGAACAGAGATTTCCAGAAAGTTTGCAGTATCTGCAAAATTAGGTGGAGTTGCGGCAATTGTTGCCATTATCATCGGTGTGATACTGGGCAGTATCGCAGCACTTACAAGAAATAAACTGCCGGATCGTCTGATCGTATTTTTCACGACACTGGGTACGGCAATGCCGTCTTTTGTACTGGCAACGCTGCTTTTACTTGTATTTTGTTTAAAACTCGGATGGATTCCGGTATGGTCTTCGAGCAATCCGAATTATCTGCTCCCAATCATTGCACTGGCGGCATATCCGATGGCATATATTACGCGTCTGACAAAGACAAGTATGCTGGATGCGCTAAATCAGGATTATATCCGTACTGCAAGGGCAAAGGGTGTGCATCGGCTCAAAGTTATTTTTAAGCATGCGCTGAAAAATGCCCTGATTCCGGTTGTAACATATGTTGGTCCTATGGTTGCCTATATTCTGACAGGTTCCATGGTTGTGGAGAACATATTTACCATTGGTGGTCTTGGAACCGAATTCGTAACAAGCATTGTCAACCGTGATTACACTATGATTATGGCAATCACGATTTTCCTTGCGGTTCTGATGGTAGTTGCAAATCTTCTTACAGATATTGCATATAAACTGATTGATCCAAGAATCACATTTGAATAATGATGGAGGAAGGAACTTAGAATAATGCAGGGAAATGAAGAATTAAAAAAGCGGCAGATACTGTCCGCACAGATTGATTTAAGTAAATTTAATAAGGGCGATTTTATAAAGGCAACGGAAGAAGAGAAGAAGCAGCAGGATGTCATGGGCGAGTCAACGACATTTTTTAAAGATGGCATGAAACGTCTGAAAAAGAATCCGCTGGCAATGGGAAGTATTGTGATTCTGGTTCTGATTCTGGCACTGATCATTATTGCACCGTTTTTTGTACCATACAGCTATTCGGATATCATTACAGTGGACGGCAAGCGTGACAAGACCGCAGCCAATATGGCACCGTTTGAGTACTCGAAATTAGAGCAGCAGTACATGGATCGTACCGGTGAGAAACTGTTTCCGCATATTTTTGGAACCGATAACTTAAGCCGTGATTACTTTATCCGTGTTATTTACGGTACGAGAGTCAGCCTTTCGGTTGGTGTGATCGCTGCAATCATGGTACTTATCATTGGACTAGTTTATGGTTCGGTTGCGGGATATTTTGGTGGAAAAGTGGATCTGATCATGATGCGTATCGTGGATATTGTGTATTCCTTGCCGGATATGCTCATTATCATTCTGCTTTCGGTTGTGTTTCAGGAACGGTTAAAGCCACTGATTGAGGGAACCATGTTTGAAAAACTCGGAACCAATATGATCTCCATGTTTATTGTGTTTGGATTGCTTTACTGGGTAAGTATGGCGCGTCTGATCCGTGGACAGATTCTTACAATTAAAAACAATGAATATGTACTGGCAGCACGCTGTATCGGTACCAGAAACAGCCGCATCCTGACCCGTCATATTCTGCCAAACTGTTTATCTGTTATCATTATCACGACCGCATTGCAGGTGCCGAGTGCCATCTTTACCGAGAGCTACTTAAGTTTCCTTGGCCTTGGGGTAAGTGCACCGCTGACTTCCCTGGGAAGTCTGGCAAACGATGCGCGTTCAGCAATGCAGTCGTATCCGTACCGTCTGGTAATTCCGGCAGTGCTGATCTGTCTGATCGTACTTGCGCTGAACCTTCTGGGCGATGGATTGAGAGATGCATTTGATTCAAAACTGAATTAAGGAGATAAGCAAATGAGTGAAGAAAATAAATATATATTACAGGTAAAAGATCTTCATACCAGCTTTGCTACGGATGCTGGGGAAGTTCGTGCGGTAAATGGTGTCTCCTTTAATCTGGAACCGGGAAAGACACTGGGAATTGTAGGAGAGTCCGGTTCCGGTAAATCCGTTACTTCTTATTCGATCATGCAGATTCTTGCGGAAACCGGAAAAATTACCGGAGGAGAGGTACTTTATCACGGCGAGGATATTTCCAAGTGGAACGAAAAGCAGATGCAGAAGTTCCGAGGGGAAAAGTGCTCGATCATTTTCCAGGATCCGATGACAAGCCTGAATCCGGTATTTACGATTGGAAATCAGTTGATGGAGGCAATTCTGCTCCACACAGACAAGGATAAAAAACAGGCGCGTGAGCGCGCCATTGAAATGTTAACACTGGTTGGTGTCAATGAGCCGGAAAGTCGTCTGAAACAGTATCCGCATGAGTTATCCGGTGGTATGCGCCAGCGTGTGATGATTGCCATGGCACTGGTCTGTGAACCGGATATTCTGATCGCAGACGAGCCGACCACGGCACTTGATGTGACCATTCAGGCACAGATCCTTGAACTGATGCAGGATCTGCAGAAGAAGCTCGGTATGGCGATCATCATGGTAACCCATGATCTGGGTGTTATTGCAAGTATGTGTGATGAGATTATTGTCATGTACGGTGGCCGTGTCTGTGAGCGGGGCACAGCGGATGCCATTTTCTATCATCCGGCGCATGAGTACACCAAAGGACTGCTCCGCTCCATCCCAAAGGCAGACAATATGAACGAAAAACTCATCCCAATCGGCGGAACTCCGATCAACCTGCTCCAGATGCCGGAGGGCTGTGCGTTTTGTCCGCGTTGTGAGTCGGCAATGAAGATCTGTTTAAAACAGCAGCCGGCGGAGTTTCGTGTGGGCGAAGACCATCTGGCGAGCTGCTGGATGAATGTAAAAGAAATTTATGAAGCACAGGAGGGCGGCAGCAATGAGCAGTGAAAAGAAAAACAATGATTATCTGCTGGAAGTAGAACATTTGAAGCAGTATTTTCCGGTGCATCAGGGTTTTAGCACCATTCCGCTGAAAGCAGTGGACGATATTTCCTTTGCCATCCGCCCGGGAGAAACACTTGGTCTGGTTGGCGAGTCCGGTTGTGGAAAGACAACGGTAGGGCGGACACTGCTTCGGTTGTACCAGCCAACGGCAGGTAAGATTACGTTTGACGGAAAAGTTCTTTTTGACAGTGGGGAACAGTACGATGAAAACGGAAAAGTGATCGTGGATACGAACGGGAAACCGGTCATGGGCAAAAAAGTGGATGTCAATATGATGCCATACCGCAAGGAAATGCAGATGGTATTCCAGGATCCGTATTCCTCATTAAATCCCCGTATGACGGTGGAAGATATTATCGGGGAACCTTTAGATGTGCATAAACTCTACAGAAATAAAAAAGAGCGCCGTGAAAAGATTCTCGATCTGATGGAACTGGTCGGTCTGAATGCAGAGCATGCCATGCGTTATGCGCATGAGTTTTCCGGTGGACAGCGCCAGCGTATCGGAATTGCCCGTGCACTTGCGGTAAATCCGAAATTTATTGTCTGTGATGAGGCGGTATCTGCACTGGATGTTTCCATTCAGGCGCAGGTTGTCAATATGTTTGAGGAATTACAGGAAAAACTTGGAG
>OGMH01000694.1_pt1 | contig 15824 bp, 15 predicted proteins | sample 1573191 | NCBI WGS metagenome assembly OGMH01 (sample SAMEA2581978, study PRJEB24529) | metagenome | biome: Human gut stool | place: China | collected 2011 | reverse complement strand
TATAATTTTTTAATATCATATATCTTGAAAATCACTTGTAACATGTATATGAACGTGGATGCTAACCGAAACACCCCATCTCTACCATGAAATTCCCCTGTAATAAAGATACACTATCGTCATACTAGAATAAGACTATCCATGCTTTATTATATAATTTTATATGGTAACTACGAATGAATTGTGATATACTATTTATGTAACGAATTAAAAAGTTATAACTTTGATTGTTATTTCTCTTTTAGTTAGTTAGTTTGCTTGTTTTGTTTGTTGAAGAACAGCCTAGTCAACTGTTCTTCTTTTTTTATGTCTGAAAACTGAAAGAAAAAGCCTAGCTGTCATTAGCTAGGTTATTTTGATAAATTAACATCAACTGTTCTATCGTTGCCTATTGAATATCATGACACGATATGCAAAGAATACCGTTTAACTTTTCTAGTCCTAGTTTTATACGTGGATATTTGCCGCTACTTTGAAATTCTTTTTATTAAATGAAAAGACTAACCATCAAGACTCCACGCCTAACATACGTCAGTATGTAGGAAACTCGGAGGATTGATGGTTAGTAAGAACCATAGTTTTAGTGCTAAAATTCTAATATGAAAAGGTGAATGATGTGTGAGCATGATTAGCCTATCAATGTCTATTCTAATGTCATCGTTATAGTTATTAAAAGAACCTAAATAGCAACTCCACCTCACCCAAACATCAGCATGATGTGACACAGGTGGATTGATATTTAGGTGAAATGTAATTAGATGAATTCTTGTAGCGGGATGATTCTGATTATCTTACTCCTCTTTTATATCACTATAAAAGCATGGATACCAAAAACACATTCATGCCGTTTGGGTTTTCTTATTATTCTATGTATGTGAATTAACCTATCTATCAGAAGAAATATCCGTTTAGTCAGACTATCTTCTTTATATGTATTTATAATGAATACGCTCAATCGTTGCTACTAGCAACAGTTGAGCGTATTCACTTGCTATAAACTAAGACTATCTCTTGGTATAAAGAAAAGAACGTTCCCGCTACTATGTAACCCTCTTAATTCCATAAACACACTAAACATCAAGACACCTGCTATAAACATACGAAGTATTTAAGCAATAGGTGGATTGAATGGTTAGTGATTATTAAATTTTAGTGATAACAATCTAATAAGAAAAGGCTAATGATGTGGATACATGATTAGCCTATCGATTTTCTATTCTAATGTAATAATTATCGTGATTAAATGAACCTAAATAGCAACTCCACCCGCCAAGAATATCCGTAGGATAGAGGCCTTGGTGGAGGGATAGTTAGGGGAAATGTAGTTAGAAATTTTCCTGTAGCGGGATAATGCTGATTAGTTTAAATGCTTTTTAAATCCGAGTTTCAACTGATTAAGGATACCCACACCGCACTCGTGCCGTGTGGGTTTTCCTATTATTTGTGAGGAAATACTCCACTTAGAAGAATGCGTGTGTTTGATGAACCCTTAACTATTTATAAATTTAGTCTTAGAATGATAAAGTGCTAATTCTTGCTGCTGCAACAGTTAGCACTTTATCCCCCTAGTACAAAGACGATTACTAGGTATTGAAATAATTATCCCGCTACTTTTTGTCATTTCTATTAGATATAAAAACTAAATATCAAGCCCATACCCTCACCATACGCTGGTATGGGAGGTACTGGTGGGGTTGAATATTTAGTGACCACTCTTATTTATGGATGAAAAATCCAATGAGAAAAGGCGAATGATATGAAATCTGATTCGCCTATCCATTGGTTAATTTATGTTTAGGATTATTGAAGTTAGATACTCACTTGTAGCGGGATAATTCATGATTAGTTCAATCCCCTTTTATATTACTATTTCAATGATTATAGATACCAACACCGCATTGATGCCGTGTTGGTTTTCTTATGGTTTGTTATATATCATTTGATTTGAAAAGTGATAATTTTTTATGAATAATTATCACTTCATAAATAACTGTTTAGATCATGAAGCTGCTAATTCTTGCAAAGCAACAGTTAGCAGCTTCATGAAAACCATGTACTAAGATTACTACTTGGGATAGAAAGATTCCTCCCGCTACTAGATGCAACCTCTATTAACTATAACCACTAAACATCAATTGCCTACGCTCGAATATCGGTACGATATGAGGCGAACTGGAAAGATTACATGTTTAGTGATGATAAAAGTTCTAATGTGAAAAATCCAATAACAAAAGGCTAATGACGTATCAACGTGATTAGCCTATCCATGTTTTATTGTGTTTATTAGGGAAGATGTAGTTAGTAGTTTTCATAGTAGCGGGAGGATAGTAATTATTTTCATCAAGGCTTTAAGACTTTCTCAAATTGATAATTGAGACATGACATTAAACATAAAGCTCCTCTCTCTATAAAAATCCTATATTTATTCTACTTAAAAACACTTCCCATTCTCCGTTAGTACAGTATGGATTCTCTAGGTATTATCGAAAATAATATGTACTCCAATTGTTTAGAAAATAAGCCATCCGGCCATAACTCTTGATAGCTTATTTTAATTTAGCTACTCAGTAAGTGAACATTCAAAAATAAATGGTTCAAAATCTAAATAGTAATCATCTGAACTACCTTCAAAAACTAATTTAAGATTTTCTCCCTGGATATCAACTGGAGCAAATGTAACAACACCTTGTGAAGTAACACCTGGGAAAATTTCGCTATTAATTTCTTGATAGTCTGCATCCCAATTATCTTCCTCACTAATTTGATTTGATCCTTGTATTATTACTGAATTGAAACTATAAAATGAAATATTATCTGATGAATCATTTTTAATTTTTAAGTATACACGTGTCTCACTTGCTGCTAATTCAATACGCTCTAAAGTCATACTATAACCATGTTGATTAATTTCTTGATTAACTTCAATCACTTTTAAAGCCGGTGAAAAAGCTGTTGCATAATCTGATTTTTCAATTGAATTCGCTAAAATCTGTGGGGCTACAATTGTAGCTCCAAACGCATTTGTTCCCTCAAACACATCACCAACTACTCCCTTTACATAAACAATATCACCATTGCTAACATCTAGATTGGGATCCTGAATTGCAACTACTGTATTCCCATCACTTCCTTGATTGAGAGTATACATTTGTAAATATGTTCCTTCAGCATCCTTTTCCGGCTCAATGAAAATTTTACCATAAAACTCTACTTTTCTACCTTTATATTCTTTAGGGTTAGAATAAACTAAATTAAATTCATCCGCTAAAATAAGATCTCCTTCCGTTAAATCTTCAACTGAATTAGAGGTTTCTCCTGTTGAATCTCCAACCGAATTAGAATTATCTTGGTCACTACAAGCAAAAAATATGGTACTACCTGCAATAAATAACATTAAAACAATTATTTTTTTCAAACACATTACCTCCCTTTTATGTTTCTCTTTCGAAACATCTACCTAATAACATTATAAAAAACTACATATTACTACATAGATACTATATTCGTTTCTTCTCCTTAATATGAAAAAAATAGTAAAAAATGTAATTTTAGTAGTTAATTAAGTAAATATATATCCGCAGTAAATGGTTGAACTGTTTAACGCTTATTATTGGTCTGTACGGACTTTGTTTTAAGCTATGCGACAAACTCTCCCAGAGTTTGTAATGTAATACCGTAGTCGGGCCTAATGTCGTACACATACGAGATAATAAGTGAGGCGTGCAGGTTTTTTTCTTTGATCATGATACGAAAAAAGAGAGCGAATTTGCTCTCCTTTTTACTTTTTCTTGATGTAATTTGGATTCATGCTAATATATCCAACGCCTGATTTTAGTTTACCTAAGCCATTTTCTTCTTTAGTTATGGTGTAGACTTCTCCACGTTTAACCGTTCCAACGACCTTAGAATTAAAGTCGGCTTTTTGTCTAATGTTAAGTTCATCACAGATGATCTCAACTAAGAATGGATAAGATTTTGGAATAACGGTATTAGCACTCACCTTTTCCACGTCATCAATCCAAACCCATGAAATAATATCCGATAACAACAGTTGATCTCCTGCTACCTTTGTGACTTCATAAATCGAGCCTTTCACAAACCACGCCAGTGCTTGTCCTGTTGCATACTGTGTGGCTGATTCCTTCACTCGAACCTTCTCACCGACTTTAAAGCCTGATGATGAGGTTTCAGGTATATCATTTAAATAACTTTTAATCATTTGAATGAAGCCATTCCACCCCTTATCAAGGGTGCGATGGGGGCAATATTTATTTCTAAAATCTTGATGTTTTTTCACCTTTTCAATACCCCAACCTCGCTCTCTTAAAAGAGTGGCGATAAAGTGTGCGGCATTTTTTTCAGCCTGATCAAAGCGTGTTCCCCCTGATTTAGAATAACAGATTTCTATGGAAATTCCTTTTCGATTCCCTTCGCCATTCCCATCTCCTGCATGCCAAGTATTACGGTTAATCGGTACACCTTGGACAACCTCTTGATCATCGACGGCATAATGAAAGGAGACTTGATTTTTATTACGAATCATATAGGCAACCTCATTCTCTGCGGTTGCATCATTAGCGGTATTATGAACGACGATAAATTCAGCAGTCATGGAATGTGGACATTTTACCGAATAGTTTTCTGATGCGACTAAATTTTGTTTAATAGTATACATTTTTATTTTTCCCCCTCTAATGTAACTTTTAAGCGTTCCACCGATTTCATAATAAAGTTTGGTAATGGTACCCCAACTTCCCCTAAATTCTCAAACAAGCTCACGAGTTCAAAGAGTCCAAAAAAGCCTAACATGACATGGCTAAGTCCAATACATGTCTGTTGAAGCTTGAACACGTCTAACACCTCACTTGGAATGAGCGAAACAAAGTTTAATTCCACAAGAGAATCTACCACAATAAATACTAATAACGCCAATAAGACCCCTGCTTTTCTAATAAGTCCGTTCGTTCCGATGGTTGAATTGATGCCCCGCTTCTGAGCGATGGCTTTAAATATTCCACTGAGAATATCACAGATCATTAAAAAAACTACCAATGTCATTCCCCCAACTGGCACACTAATTTCATGTGAAAAGACCTCTATCATTTTGGTTGCTATCACGTTTTACACCCCCTTTCAGATTAAAACGTAGCCTTCATCATTTACTTAGTTTGGCTCGACTAACAGGACTAAGCCCCAACTGAACACAACCTTGCCAAAAAATCTTCTGATAGTCTTTTTCAATGTTAGCCGCAGGATTTTTAACGAGCTTTTCCCCTTGCTGAATCAATAGTCCTTCTTGATCTAGTGATTGTCTTGCTTGTCGCATTCGATAAATCGCATAGGCGGTCATTTCAATACAATCAATATCCAAATTACTTAACACATCTGCCCCCTCTAAATGCCAGGCAATCGCCTCATACAATCTTTTGACTTCATCAGGCAATCCCTCTCTTGCACTAAAAACCTTGTCATAACTTCCTCTTAATTTGTTTTCCATTTTCACTTCCCCTTTCATTTATTGCTATTAAAAAAGCCATTCATTTGAACGGCTTAAAAGAAAATATGAGAGACTTTCTTGGATTTTTAAAAATAGTGATGAGTAAATGGAGGATATCGTGTAAATAGTAACGGTTGATAGCGTTACACTCATTATTATATCCTGATTTACGCTCTCATCCCAGTTAGGGTTGATCGCTTAAATATAAACCTATATTTGACTCATTTATTGGTTGTTTTATTCGCTTTGCCGTTGAGATTTTTATTTATCAGATATTTAGAGCATTATCTAATTTTTTAATTATTTTATTTTATCCCGTAAAAAATGGCTGCATTGACGACACTATTTAATCCTGACAAGCTAAACTATTCACTCTCCCCTTATATCCCCTCGTATGTGTATCGTACATCAATAGAGTGTAAAATTTACTTGTAAACTCTGGGAGTTTACCACATAGCCAAAAACAAATTCCGTACAGACCCAAAATAAGTGTTAAACAATTCAAACATTTACCGATGTCCAAAATCGCTATACGAGAGTATTATTCATCTTCTTAAAGACCACTTATCTTTACTGTGAAATGAATTTAGCTACCCCTATAAGTTATAATATCTTGATAATCACAATAAGCCCTGAATGAATTATTATCTAATTTCTATCTTCTTCAAAAAGAGTTATCATCATGACTAAAATAGGTTTATTATGATTTTTTGAAACACTAAATATCTTTGAGCATAATAAAAGACACTCAAATGAGTGCCTATTGTATTGATTTATTATAATAATCTTAAAATTATTTGCCCCGTAATAACTTTCTATTTAAATTAAATTATTATTTGCTCATTTTACTAAAATAAGAGCAAATCGTATTCAAGTACGATATGTCCCAGTAAATATTAAAACTGCTTAATTCTAATATAATACACATATAAACTGCGAATTGTATTTCGGGATTACTATTCCTAAAACATATCTCCGCTTAAATATAATTATGTATTAAGTTCTTCCATATTTTCAATTATACTTTCGTCATTAATAACTCCAACCATACAATCTATTCTATATTGTTTTTCTAAAATATATCGCTTGTTATAAAACACATCGGCATATTCCAATACTTTGTTCATTTGTGCAGTATCAAAACATGCACCAATAACACCTGATATAACAGGGACAGCTCGTTGAACGGTTTTCAATGCAAGTTTTCTACCAATTTGCTCAAATACATCTTTAAAAATACTTTTCTCTAGTCCTTTTTTCCCAGCCTTCTCAAGTGCTTTCTTCGCAGATTTATGGGCCAAGGCTCTCATCTGAGCAATTAATAACTCTACTCCACCCCTAGAAGCCATCTCTCCCCATCCCTTTTTTGCTACCTGCTTTACTGTCGTTGCTTTACTTATTAACATTACTTTTCCAATTATATCAGTTAAGCCACTGGCATCACTTCTTCTTGGGCTCAAGGCACTCATAAAGACTTCACTCGATATCACTAGCTCATTAGCATCATTTTTAACATCATAACCATAATACATAGCAATGGACTGAACTGCACGATAATATAAAAACGTACTCAATACTAGGTTAAACGGCAATCCGGCAAATCCAAATATTCCAGTTATTCCACCTTCTACAAATGCAAGGCCTATGTCCTTAGTTTTATATGAACCTACTAACTTAGATATATCATATCCCCTTGCCAAACATACCTCATTCAAACTAGAAATATTGTTGTTTGGAACTATTTCATTTATTTTTTTTAATATTGACTCCTCACTAATTGTAAACTTAATAGCATATTCTTCTACAATCTTAAAACCATCTGCAACTATTTTCATAGACTGAATATAAAGTTCTTGCTCTGAGATAGAATTTCCTACCCCCGTTCCCAATTTTTTGACTGGTTCTGGTAGAACATCAATAACTTTGCCGCCTAACTTTGATAATTTGCTAGGCTCAACGAGCTTCTCATATCTTTTAGTCAACTTATCTAAAGAATCTTCTTCTTTAACATCAATTATAGGAACTGGAAGAGTATATTGGTTATTATTTTTCATTTATGTTCCCCCATAATGATTTTTTTATCTTTGTTTAAGCATACTTTATCATAATATCCCAATATTTAACTTGTATTATAATACCTGCTTTGTTTATAAAAAAGAGCATATATTCTCTTATTTAAACCTCTTCACTACCAGTAGATATCTAAAAGAGCCTTTTATCTTGTAGAGTGACAAGTATAATAACATGTTGCATTATCATTTAATCTTGTAGCTATTTCTTCTATCCAATCGTCAACATTTAGATGTAAATGTAAACTCAACTAAGTACGGTATAGAAGACTTTTCCTTCTTAATCAAAAATATATTAGCCCATTTAGTTACGATTATAAAGCTCACCTTAGTAACTTCTAGAGTGTGGTTATTTAATTTTATTTCTAAGTTACACTATATAACAGTTACGAATTAGATAGTTATAATATGATTATATTATCTTCAAAGAAAAATAGAACTACTGTAAGCTCCTTTTCTAAAAAGGTAAGACTTCATCATGAATGGAGATAGAATTCATGGTAGTATTCATTGCCCTATTTAAACTCCCAGCCAAAGTTGTAGCGGTTGTAAAGGGATTGTTGTAGTTTTGACTGGTGGGAGAGTAATTAGGATTTGAGAAGTTTGGATCATAAGGATTATAACTTGTTTCAGTAGTGGGATCATGTTGTGCCTTAAAAGTGTCTACTGATTCTAAGGTATTATTACTTTTCTTGGACTCTAAGAATGTGAATCGATTAACTAAAACCTCTGATAGATACTGGCGGACTCCCGCTTCATTACTATAACTTCTGACTTGTAATCGCCCCTCAATCCCAATCATCATTCCTTTTAAAACGTAGTTAGCAATGGTTTCCGCCGTTTTATTCCATGCGACACAAGTAATAAAATCCGCCTGTTGTTGCCCTTGTTCATCTTTATAGGGGCGATTCACTGCTAAGGTAAATTGCACATAGTTTGTCCCGTTTTTGTTTTGCTTTAATTCAATCATTTTGGTGGTCCGCCCCACTAAAACAATATTATTAATCATCGATCTGCCTCCTTATCATACTTCACTAGCCAGTAGTCTTTGGCTTGTCTGACATAATAGGGAATGTCCTGTTGTAATAAATATTCTTCTATCTCTTGTAAGTGATGACGGTAATAACAATAGATGTCACCCGAAGGCTCACAATGAATACACACACATTCTTGAGATAGAAAAGAGGTGTTTGGTTCTCCCACTTTCTGCTTCCCATCATTAATAATATTTAACTGTTCAAAGACACGCTTGATTGCTTCATCTCGTGTGACTGCCCCCTGTTTCACTCGAAAAAGCCCGTGATAATCCAGATTATACGTTTTAGCAAAGGTCGATAACTTCATCTGATGCTGCTTCAAATACTCTTGTAACGTCACGGCGATTCTCCTTTCTCGCTTCAAATCATCAGTTATTTAACAAATGATAAAGTCGTTGTTCTAATTGATCACAATGCTTCGCACAAAATTCGGCTCGATTTCTCTGCTCAATGGCAACCAATTCATTATGAATCAAAAGTCTTAAAATACGTTTTGTTTCTGCCAACACTTCAATATCAAATGGATAAATCACTTCTAACTGTTTCATCTTCTCACCCTCATTCCTCTCAATCTAGCCTCGTACGGCATCCGCTCTATCAAGTCCTCTAGCATCACAAAATTTTCTCCGTCAATTTTGACTGCTAGGTTCGACTTGTACGTTCGGATACCCGCCTTCTCAGCTTTTTACTTTGCATCCGTGCATAAATATAAAACAAACCATTCCAGTCGCTATATCTAATTTCCACTTCTTTAAATTGATACATGGGATAGTCTTGCTCTAATTTCTCACCAATCGAATCTTGATTTAACACCATATCCATCACTTTCCGCTTACTCATTTTGGTGCGATTCTTTGAGGGCTTTGGTAACACAAGATTTCCTTTACTACTTCCCCAACGGCGTTTCCCTTTTAATCTGGAAGCCGTTCTTTTATACGTTTCTTCATCCTTCATCATGTACTTACAAATCCCAATGAAATTTTCTTCTTTGTAGTAATTAAGCGTTCTAATGGTGGATGAACCTAGTTTCCACTTGGATTCCACTTCTTCTTTGGTTAACCCATTATCCATAATTAAATGGAGATGGAATCGCTCGGTTCCCGTTGTTCCCTCTTCAATCACATAAACATACTTCGCATTTTCTAAGCCTTTTTTCTTTCTGACTCGGTTAATCCGTCTAAAAAAATTCTTACTTAACTTTTCTGCTGTTTCTAAATCTTGTGGTTCCTCTTTAAACGTTAGGGTACACCAGTAATCACCCGTATAAAAATTTTCATGAACTAACCGTATTAACTTTTTCTTCGCATTTCGATCATTCAAATTCTTCTGTTGCTCACTACTCTCACGACTTTTCTTTTGTTTAAATCGTCTCATCATCTCAGGAATCTCTTTTTTAAATGAGGGATAAATCTCTACTTCTAACTGATTTCCCGCTTTAATGGTTGCTGTGGTATAAGCCACTCCCCTTAACGACTTCACACCATCATTTAATAATTCCCCTGTTTGCTCATGAAAGGATTGATTATAAAAACTCTCATAATCATAATCATCAAATACTTTTTTCTTCATCACGACTTCCCCCATTTTAACTCCCACTTATTCGACAAAATCTAAAAATGGTCGACTTGTTAATATCCTATACAAGTTCGTTAAAGAGAAGAATTTCTTCTCTTTTTGTCGAACATCTTTTCTATCTGCTGATCGTGATGAATCTTTAGAAATCCTATCCCTTCAATTCATGAATAATCCAACCCGCGACTCGCATCACGGATTGATCACGCTTAGTAATAATATTGATATCTTTGACAATAGCCCCAATCCATGTATGGCTACGGTATTCCAGGGTTGCCACTTGTTCATTTTTCAAAAGAACTTTATAGCCTGTTACAACCCCCTCCTGATTCATCTCATATTCTTTAAATAAAAATCCCGCTAACATCTTCATCCCCCCATTTTTGATTAAACAACTTTCGCAACTGACGCTATATAGCTTTTCATCATGAGTTCCCCACACTCATGACATCTAATACTTTCTAAATTAAACCCCGATTTTAATTCATAACCGCATGGACACGTATATTCATAGTCCTGTGGTTTATCTTTCCTACAACTAATCTCCGTAATCGCCTGATTCGCTGCATTACGATACCATAAAATTTCTTTCCCCTCATCATATGTCTGAATCTTCAACTTCTTTAAAGTCTTTTTTGTATCGACCGATGCATAACCATAATTTTTTAATGCATCAGAAAATTCAATGATTCCAAGTGGTGTATTAACTTTCATTTCTAATCCCCCTATGATTGCCCCCTTAGTTATCGTTGCTTTTAGTCAACGCATCAGGGAAAAAAATATTTAACAGCTCATCGGGTGTTAAATCTAATGTTTGCATAATTAATTTAATGTCAGAACGCGAAAAACTATCTGGTTTTCGCAGCTTAGCATAGATAAAACTTCTATTAACCCCTAACAGTGCAGCAAATTGAGTGAGATTCATTCCCCTTAATCCAATATAGTATTTCAATAATGCAACATTCATTGTCATTGTATCCCCTTCCATTTCGTGGCTTTTAATCAACTCCATAATATACCAATTTATGGCTTTAATCAATAGGAAAGCGCTTATTTTTGTAAATTTTTTATTTTATTCTTCAAAAAGTGTCATGATAGACAAAACAACACCAATTCCCATCAAATGTTATTATCTAGTTCTATATGTTTATAAAAAGCAACGATTGTTGTATTTTATTACATAAAATAACTTCAAATTGGAAAAAATAATATTAAATCAACAACAGATGTTGATTTCAAGCAACACGGGTAGTATCATTAAAAAAAGGATGTGGTTATATTAGGAAAAAAATGTATTAAAAAGGAGATTTAAGAACTGCGATGAACAATACAGAAGTTAAAGACATTATCAAAGCACGAAGAATACAATTAGGTCTTTCTTATAGTGATTTAGGAAAGCTATGTGGAGTTGATAAGACAACGGCATGGAAATGGGAGTTAGGAAAAATTGAAAATATGAGACGAGATAAAATGGTCCTTCTCTCGAAAGCATTAGACATCTCTCCACTTGTATTGCTTGGGATTGAGGAGTATGTATCAGAAGGTACAACTACTTATTCCAATGATAAAGTCAGTGTTTATCATGAAGTGTTTGCTAATAAGTTTGGGGATGTCATAGGTGAAATTAATAATCCTTATTCTAGCGAAACGGGTCACTTTTTCGCCTTAGAAATTGAAGTGAAGGACAAAGGAATGACGGGACTCCTTGTTGATAATAAGGTTTATGCGATCTTTAAAAAGCAGTCAGTGGCGGAAAATGGAGCAATTGTTGCTGTTGCACTAGCCGATGAAAAAGCAATGATTAAGAAGTATTATCACTTTGAGGATGTCATTGTCTTACGATCACCAACTTCTGAAAATGAGAATCCCATCACAATAGTTGGTGATCAGGTAGATGAGATTTGTATTTTGGGAAAATTCGTTGGGATGGTAAGCCCATTTGTTGATTAATAAATAGTTATTTACAGAATAAAAAAGGCCTCACACTGAGGTCTTTACTACTATTATCGGAGGAAAAGGAAAATGAAAGTAGCACTGTATGCAAGAGTTTCAACCGAGCAACAAATTGAAAACTACAGCATTCCTTTACAAAAGGAAAGAATGAAAGCGTTTTGTTTATCTAAGGGATGGGATGACATGACGGAGTATGTAGACGGAGGATATAGTGGTTCTAACCTAAACCGCCCTGCGCTCCAACAGTTGCAAAAAGATATTGCTGATAAAAAGATTAATGCCGTGATTGTTTATCGTTTAGATCGGTTAAGTCGTAGCCAACGTGACACGCTCTATTTAATTGAAGAAATGTTTCTTCCTAATAATGTGGAATTCATCTCAATTTCAGAAACGATTGACACCTCTACTCCCTTTGGTCGAGCGATGATCGGCGTGATGTCAGTCTTCGCCCAACTAGAACGAGAAACGATTACCGAACGTTTACGCTCAGGACGATTAAAGATGGTCAAAGATGAAGGTTTGTGGGCAGGTGGTGCTGAGAGCTGTCCCTATGGTTTTACAAGGCTCAAACGTGGAAAATTAGTCATCAACGAGGATGAACGCGCTCATATTGTTAGAATATTCGAAGAATATGTCATATTAAAGTCTTATATTAAAGTTCAAAAAAAGCTTGAAAAAGAAGGATTTAAACCGTTAGCTGAGTGGCGGATTATCCCCCTCTTAAAAAATCGTGTTTATATAGGAGAGGTTTCATTTGGTGGTGAATGGTACAAAGGTGCCCATGAACCGATTATCTCGACTGAGTTATTTAATCAAGCACAAAAAGTAAATGAACATTTGAAATATAAAAATTATGGAAAAATAAAAAACAACGTTTTTCGACGAAAAGTAGTTTGTGGACTTTGCGGTGAAACTTATCGATCGTATTCCCAAAAAGATTTAAAAACTCAAACTCGATATTTCTATATGGTTTGTTGTCGCCGTAAAATGCCGGCACGTTATGAGAGTAAATGTTTTAATCGGAATATCCAGCGTACAGACTTAGAAGAAGAAATTTTTAATCGGATCATGAATTTAGAAGTGAGTGGTGAAATTGAATTCAACAGAAAGAGAACGCCAGTTGACTACTCAACGAAAATTAAGGCTCTTGATGAAAAAATCAATAAAATCTTAGATTTATATATTGAGAGTGGACTGCCCAAAGAGACACTTGATGTAAAATTAGCCGATTTAAATCAACAAAAAGAGAATTTAATAACTCAATCAAAAGATACGGATTACGAAATAACACGTATGGAACAAATGATAAAAGAAGGAATACCCAATTTATTTGAATGTGATTTAGATACTCAAACGGCGATTGTTGATTTATTTATTGATAAAATCATTGTTAAAGAAAATAGCTTACAAATTATTTGGAATCAATAAATCCATTACTTGGAGGAATCAAAATGAAGGTAGCATTATATGCTCGTGTATCAACAGAGAAACAGATTGATAATTACAGTATCCCGCTACAACTTGAGCGGATGCAGGCATTTTGCAAATCTAAGGGTTGGAACGAAATGAGTGAGTATATCGATGGGGGTTATAGCGGTTCTAATTTAAACCGTCCCGCGATAGAACAATTACAAAAAGATATTTGTCACAAAAAAATCAATGCCGTAATCGTTTATCGCCTCGATCGATTAAGTCGTAGCCAACACGATACACTTTATTTAATCGAAAAAATATTTTTACCAAATAATGTCCAGTTCATTTCTCTTTCAGAAACGATTGATACTTCCACCCCCTCTGGACGGGCGATGATCGGGGTCATGTCTGTATTCGCTCAACTCGAACGTGAAGTCATTATTGAACGTTTACGAGATGGTCAACATAAGATGATTCAAGAAAAAGGGTTATGGGTTGGAGGCGGACTGGATAATCCCTATGGCTATATTCAAGTAACACCTGGACATTTAAAAGTAGTTGAGGAAGAACGGCAACATATTCTTAGATTGTATGAAGAATTTATCAAACTAAAATCTCCAACTGCGGCTAGAAAAAAACTAGAGGAAGAAGGATTTAAAAAATTAAACCATAATCGTATTATTCGTATTCTTCAAAATCGATTATATCTCGGAGAGGTATCGTTTAAAAAGGAATGGTTTAAAGGCAGTCATGAACCTATTATATCGACTGAGTTATTCAATCAAGCTCAACAAATCTTTGACGAGAATCGGGTTGCTTCGTTTGGTAAACCTAAAAAAAAGCTATTTACAGGAAAAATTATTTGTAGTTGTTGTGGTGAGAACTATGTTATTCAATATGCGTCAAAAACAACTTCATCAGGTAGAATTGTAAATTACCAAAACTATGTATGCCGTCGGCGTAAACTCCCCGCACGTTATGAGAGTAAATGTTTTAATCGACGAATTAAATGCTCAGACTTTCAACATGAAATTTTCAATCGAATCATGAATTTAGAAATGAGCGGTGAAATCAAAATACCTAAACCACTTAATTTCACCAAACAATTAAATCAAATAGATAGAAAGATAAATAAACTATTAGATCTTTATATGGAAGAACGATTATCTAAAGATTTACTCAACACTAAATTAAATGATTTGAACAAACAAAAAAAGGAAGTTCTAATGAAGCAGCAAGAAATAACAGAAGTTTCAGAAGTTCAAAAAGCTATTAAAAACGGTATTCCTAACCTATTTGAATGCGATACGGAGACGCAAACGGAAATTATCAATCTATTCATAAAAAAAATAATTGTAACTAACGAGAGTTTAAAAATCATTTGGAATAACTAATTTTTTTACCCCTTTTCGGTTTTCAAATGGAGCGTGTACGGGAAGCGGGAAAACAACAACAACCTATGCCTTCATTGATTACCTTAAACATCACTTAGGAAAAAGCATCGTCACAATTGAAGATCCGGTTGAATATCAACAACCTGATATCGTCCAAATGCAAGTGAATGAAAGCCTGGGAATGACTTATGACGTTGGGATTAAAGAAATTTTACGCCATGATCCAGATGTTATTATTATCGGTGAAATCCGAGATAATCAAACAGCCCATCAAGCACTACGAGCTGCTTTTACAGGTCATCTAGTCATCTCAACGGTACATGCCAAAAATGTCATGGGAACGATAACTCGCTTACTCGATTTAGGTATTTCTTTGCAAGAACTCGAACAGGCACTCGTAGGCGTTGTTAATCAACGACTGATCCAAAAGGAAGATGAACGAAAAGCCATCTTTGAACTTTGCTTCGGTGAGCAGCTCGACCACTTATTCTCACAAATCCAACAAGGAAATCTTTGCTCACTTCCGTATAAAACACTAGATGAGGAGTTATTTGAATGTCAACATCACGTCAGCTAAATCACTATTGGACACTCCCTACTCAACAAAAGTTTCTTTCCCGCTTCAGTCAATTACTTGAACAGGGATTTTCTATTGCGCAGGCCCTTGATGTCATGACCTCACTCTTTAAAAAAGAAGCCGTTGATTTTATGTTAAACTGCTGTGCCAGTGGTCAATCTTTTGCCACTACCTTAGAAGCTTGTCACTTTGAAAAAAGAATCGTCTATATCGTCAGGTGTAGTGAAGAAGCAGGCTCCTTATTACAAGGATTACAAAAGTCGGCCCAATATAGTGACTATCATCTTCAAAGCAAAACTGAGCTGAATAAGA
>OGMH01000690.1_pt1 | contig 15878 bp, 14 predicted proteins | sample 1573191 | NCBI WGS metagenome assembly OGMH01 (sample SAMEA2581978, study PRJEB24529) | metagenome | biome: Human gut stool | place: China | collected 2011 | reverse complement strand
GGCACCAATATTTTAGTCCATATTTATTTTCGATAGCAATTAAGAGCTTTCCATCAGGTTTAAGAAGTTGTTTTATCTTATTAAGAAAATCCTTAAATGGATTATTGGACGGAGTATATTGAATTTGATATTCAAGTACGCCTATTAGTGTAATGTAATCATACTTTTTTGAAAATTCTATGTCATTAAGGTTACCCACAATGATTTCCAGGTTATCATAATCCCTGCATCTAAGATAAGTTGCAGTAGCCCTTCGTTTAGATAATTCAACAGCTGTAACAGAATTACATTTTTGACATAATAATTTTGTTATAGCACCCATTCCACATCCAATTTCAAGAATCTCAGAATTAGTATTAAAAGGATACCAGCTGAGAATGTTTTGACGTATATGTGTCAAGTGATAGAAAGTTGGCCATGTATAGTTGGCGCTTATATCTTGTTCATAGTCAGTTGTTGGATTGTTGGCTATTATGCGGATTATATTATCCTCAATTTCTCCATCACAGTACATATCATTACCAGAATAGTAATTTGTATTGAAAAATGGTTTGGGAGTTGGTCCATGGTAATTATATTGTTTTAGGTCAAGCATATCGACATTCTCCTTTTGAAATTTGATTTGAATAGTTTTATAATTAATTTAATTTGTATAATAATTAAATTAAAGTTTTTTTGATTTATTAATGATAGTTTATCAGATTGTATAAGGTTGTTCAATTTTAAATAATTAATAGTGGTATATAAATTGCATAATAATTTTAAAATAGTTATAATTTAAATATTACATAATCGGCGTAAGAAATTGAAATATATAATAAAGAAAAGTAATTATATGCTAATAAATATAAAGATATTTTAATGTGGAAAGAGGACAAAACATGAATAATATTAATGTAGATAAAAAAAATATATTAAATGAAATTCAAAGAAATGAACAAAATGATATGACATATGAAAAGGTGGATTTGTATCTTAGAGAATATCCAGGAGATACAGATATGATTATTATTAAGGCATATTTACTCTTGATAGATGATAATATAGAAGATGGAATAGAAGAATTAGAATTTGTATTGCAAAAGTGTCCGTTTTCCGTTGATGCATTGTTTTTATTGGGGCAAGCATACAATGAAGAGAATAAGTATTATGATGCGTTGGTATGTTTGGGGAGAGCTGTATGTTTGAATTGTTTTTATAATGATATTAATTGGATTTTATTTAATCAGGAGATATGTCTGGATATAATAAAAAATATAATAGATAATGTTGAAGGTTTATCGGATTTATCAATAGATAAAAAAGATCAAATACTTAATGGTTATAAAAAGGAATTTGGTGATTACTTCTGGTTATTTAAAGATATTATTATAACATCGGATGATATTATAGGTCATTACTTTTCAAATGGATTAGATGATATCCGTTTCTTTGGTCTGTATGATCCTTTTGATATTTCTTTATACGAAGTAAAAGAAAGCAAAAATTTAAAGTTATTTAAAGCTGAGTTGTTGAAGCAGTTAGCATGTGGAACAGAAATAAGTTTTGTATTAGAGACGGAATCATTAGTTCCAATTCTGGCAAAAGAAAATAATACAGCATTATTAATTGAAAATGATGACAAAAAAGTTCATATTCCTATATATTATGGAATGCATTTTAATTACTACAGACTAAAAAAGGGAAATGTAAAAATACAATCAAATAAAGAATTAGTTATTGCTAATCCAGTAGAGCTGATTCATCATAAGCACAATAAAAAACTAGTAATAAGTTTGTTTGTAGATGGCATATCACAGAAAGTAATTAATGAATATGGATTAGAGAATATAATGCCAAATACATATAAATTTTTTAGCAAGGGAATGATGTGTCGTAATGCATTTACATCATCGGATTGGACATTACCAAGTTTATCAAGTGTAATATCTGGGTTGTCTGTGCCGAATCATATGATGATAAGTCCAGATATTAATATAAAATATCCATCAAAACAAAAGATATTGTTCGAATATTTTAAAGAAGCAGGATATTATACATCTATTATTAGTGGGGATTGGCGATCAACATCTGCTACATATGATTCTATCAGAGGTGTTGATAGATATATTGCAAAGCATCAAAATTGTGGTTTTAGAACAGAAGATGTTATAGTTAATGCTATAGATCATATGGAAACATTTAAAGATACAGATCAATATATATGGATTGGAACGGGAGATTTACATGATGTAGCAGATGAAGTAAACTTACCAACGGCTGTTCAGTCAAAAATGTTACTTTCTGATTTCGATATAGGTGAAAAATCTAAAACTTCAGTAAAGCAAAAATATAATCCTGGTAAAATTAATACATATGCAAAGGTTGCAACTCATGTAGATTCAAAATTGAAAGTTTTATATGATTATATCGAGGAAAATTACAACGAGGATGAATTTGTTTTAACTTTATTTGGCGATCATGGACAGGGATATATTGTTAAGCCTGATGAATTTCACTTATCAAGGGGAATATCTAATGTAGGATTTATGACAAGGGGCGGTAATATATCAGGAGTAACTGATGAGTATATAAATATTGTTGATTATACTAATATAATAACAAAACTTGCAGGCATTGATGATGTGTATATAGCTAGTGATGGAAAATTGCCTAAGATATATGGAGGAAAAGATGAAAGCAAATATGCTATTACAGAGACTATACATCCAGGTGATCCATATATGGTTGCAATACATAGTCAAAAATATATTTTTAATATGGAGTCTTTAAGTAATGTTACAGATTATGGAAAGGTTGACATGTCAAAGTATAAGGCATACTTATATGATTCAGCAGGAAATGAAATAAATGATGAAAAATTAAAGAAAAGTTTTATTGAATTTATACTGGATAGAACTAAATATATTCAGATTTATTAGAATATAGTGAGAAATTTATGCATATGTTAACAGAATTTAAAGGATAAATTTATGAATGCACATGGAACGGAAAAAGTAAATCAAACTTTTATTGATAGTACTTCAATATCTACAATAGCAAAAGTATTACATGTCAGTGAAGATAAAATAACAGATATTCAGATATTAAAAAAGGGTATGACTAATAGGTCATTTTCATTCATATGCAAGAGTGAAAAATATATAATACGTATTCCAGGTGAAGGCGCTAACCAGCTCATAAATAGAGCAAATGAAGCAAGGGTATATCATACGATTAAGGGGAAAGGTATATGTGATGATCCAGTATATATTAATCCCAAGGATGGTTTTAAGATTACAAGGTATATTGAGAATGTAAGAGTATGTGATAGTATGAATCAGGATGACCTGATAGTATGTATGAAAAAACTCAAAGAGTTTCATAATATGAATTTAAAAGCTAATTATGTATTTGATATTTTTGGGCAGCTTCAATATTATGAGGAGTTATGGGAAGGAACTCCTTCTATTTACAGTGATTATGAAGAAACTAAGGAAAATGTGATGCATTTAAAATCATATATAGAGGAGCATAGAAATAAATGGTGCCTGACACATATAGATGCTGTGCCTGATAATTTCTTGTTTTGTAATGAAGGTGTGCAGTTGACCGATTGGGAGTATGCAGGTATGCAGGATCCTCATGTAGATATTGCGATGTTCTGTATTTATTCTTTATATGACCAGAGGCATGTAGACAATCTGATAGATATATATTTTGATGGAAAGTGTGATAAAAGTACAAGGATTAAAATATACTGCTATATTGCGGTTTGCGGCTTGTTATGGAGTAACTGGTGCGAGTACAAGAAAAAACTAGGAGTAGAGTTTGGTGAATATTCATTGCGCCAATATAGTTATGCAAAGGAATATTATAAAATAGTCATGGAGGAATTATCAGATGAAAGTTGATAATGCGATTATAATGTCAGCTGGCACAGCAAGCAGATTCGCTCCATTATCATATGAACTGCCTAAAGCTCTTATAGAGATACGAGGGGAAGTACTTATAGAGAGGCAGATAAGACAACTGCTTGAAGCAGGGATAAAAGAAATAGTAGTTGTTCTTGGATATAAGGCAGAAAAGTTTGAATATCTTAAAAATAAATATGGCGTTAAGCTTATTTATAATCCATATTATCTAACAAGAAATAACAATTCTTCAATATATGCTGCAAAAAGCTATTTGAAAAATAGTTATATATGTTCATCAGATAATTATTTTGTAGATAATCCTTTTGAGAAAGAGGTGACTGAAAGTTATTATGCGGCTGTGTATGCACAAGGAAAAACTAATGAATGGTGTATCACAGATGAAAATGGCTGGATAAAAAAAGTTACAGTAGGTGGTGCTGACTCATGGGTAATGCTTGGACATGTTTTTTGGACAAAAATGTTTAGTGAAAAATTTATAAGCATTTTAGATGAAGAGTATGATGAAGAAAAAACAAAGGATAAGCTATGGGAGTCAATATATATAGAGCATATTAAGGAACTACCAATGAGAATAAGAAAATATAAACCGGGTTTTATTTTTGAATTTGATACATTGGATGAATTAAGATTATTTGATAATACATATATATATAAATAACACACGTTCTGATATTATAAAATATATTTCTAATGAATTAGGATTGGGTGAAGATAAGATTACACATATAAAAGCATTTAAGGATATAGATAATACTGCAGCAGGTTTTATATTTAACGTAGACAGAAAAAGATATAAATATTTTTATAATACACACAAGCTTGAGGAGATAGGAAATGTTAAATAGAAAGAAAGTAGACTGGTTTATTACCTTAATTCCTATGTTTATTATAGTGGGAATCAGTTTTTTGTTTTTTAATTTTCCCGAACAGTCAAATGATATATTGGGACAAATACGTTTTTTCTTTGGGGATACGTTTGGCACATATTATATTGTAATAGGTTTAGGAATATTTATTGTATCTATTTATTTATGCACGTCAAAATATGGCAGCATAGTATTGGGAGAGTCTGATGAAAAGCCTAAATATTCTTTTTTAACATGGGGTTCGATGATGTTTACGTGTGGACTTGCGGCGGATATCTTATTTTATTCCTTTTCAGAATGGGTAATGTATGCTGATAATCAACATATTAAAGAGCTGGGGTCTATGCAGGAATGGCTAGGAGTATTTCCTTTGTTTCACTGGAGTTTTATACCATGGGCTTTTTATCTAGTGCTTGCAGTTGCGTTTGGATTCATGCTGCATGTAAGAAAAAGAAAACGTCAGCGGTTTTCTGAAGCCTGTCGGCCTATACTGGGAAAACACACAGATGGAGTTATTGGAAGATTAATAGATTTGCTAGCTGTGTTTGCGTTACTTGCGGGAACAGCGACTACTTTCTCCGTAGCTACTCCGTTAATGGCAGCTATTATAGAGAATGTTTTTCATGTTACGATAGATAGAACTATAATCACAATATTTATTATATTTATAACAAGTGTTGTGTATACATATTCGTTATTACATGGTTTTAAAGGAATAAGTGTTCTTGCTAAGGTATGTATATATATGTTTTTTGGATTGATTTTATTTGTATTATTAGCAGGTGGACATGGAAGATATATTATTGAAACAGGTATAGAATCACTTGGAAGAATGGTTCAGAATTTTATTGTATTATCGACATATACAGATTCGTTAAGAAGTACTGGTTTTGCACAGGATTGGACTATATATTACTGGGCATACTGGATGGTATGGTGTGTAGCAGCCCCGTTTTTTATAGGTAATATATCAAGGGGAAGAACTATAAAGCAGACAGTTCTTGGTGGATATATTTTTGGCGCAGGTTCTACGCTGACTAGCTTTATAGTCCTTGGAAATTATGGTATGGGACTTCAGACTTCTGGAGAGTATGATTTTATTTCACAATATGGATCAAATGGTGATGCATACCAGGTAATTATTAACATAATTCAGACGTTACCGCTAGCTCAAATAGTTCTTATATGGGTATTATTAACGATGATAGCTTTTTATGCGACTTCATTTGATTCAATAGCATATACTGCATCCTGCTACAGTTATAAAAAGTTAGAAGAAAAAGAACACCCACATAAGCTTATACAGTTATTATGGTGTATACTGCTTATAATCCTACCGGTTGCTCTTGTGTTTTCCGACAGCTCCATGAGTAACATACAATCAGTAAGTATAATAGCAGCATTTCCGCTAGGAATAGTTATGATTTTGATAGTTTGTAGTTTCTTTAAAGATGGTAGGAAATATTTGATGGAACAAAAATGAATAGGTTAAAGTAAAGGTGATTTTATGGTAAGTGTAATTATTCCAACATATAATCGTGCTGGCATTATTAAAAAATCTATAGATAGTGTGTTAAGCCAGACATATGATGATTTGGAGTTAATAATAGTGGATGACGGCTCAACAGATGAAACAAAAGAACTGATAAGTTCATATAAAGATATCAGAATAAAGTATTATTCATATAAGCCCAATAAGGGTGTTGTATATGCTAGAAATTATGGAATGAAAATAGCAAGTGGTGATTATATAGCATTTCAGGATTCAGATGATATATGGCATAAAGATAAACTGGAAAAGCAGATAAAAGCTATGGAAAACGATGATTCTGTTGGTTTTTGTTACAGCAGAATGCAATATACGTTAGATAGTAATAGTAGAATAGTATTACCACAATATGATGTTGAAGTTAATAGTATGTCAGGAGATATATTTGGCAAGTTGTTGTATGATAATCTTGTAGCATGTCCATGCCTGATTATGAAAAAGGAATGTTATGATAAGATAGGTGGCTATGATGCTCAGTTTACAGCCTTGGAAGATTATGACTATGCCCTAAGACTTGCTAAAGAATATAAGGCTCTTTTTTTAGATGATATATTAGTTGATGCTAATATGTCATCTGGTGGGGTTTCATCAAATAGTACGAATTATCTTGTATCGAGCTGTTATATGTTGGGAAAATATAAAAAAGATTATTTGGAAACGGATACATTTAACCACAGATTGGAAATAATACTTAGAGATGCGGAAATATTAAATGTAACTGATAATATAGTTAAAATGTTGGAAATATTATTAAAATAGTAATGATATTATAATATGGATTAAGGTAAGAAAAACATATGAAAGCCAATCCCTATGGTATATGTATGAATTGGGATTGGCTTTTGAAGTATCATATTTGCTTAGATATGATTTTATTTATAAATAATATTTGTCCGGTTGCCTTAATAACAGGTGTTAATATGCGTTGTAGTGATTCCTTTTGCATATCTGTAAACAAATTAAAATCATTTACAATGATATAATCCATTGTTTTATAGTAAGGAGTATAATCATATTGCATATAATCACAACATATTATAGGTGCATTTTTTGCAGCACAGTTAAGGTAATGTGAATTCTGTTCCATTCCTAAGTATTTCATATCAGGATATATATACTTAAGGTGTTCATAGTTGGCACCATTATGAGCATTTATTTCAAGAATATGGAGAGAATCATCAGATAATTGTTTAATATGTGATTCTAAATCCATATTTACACGGACATCTTCTGGCGAAAATCCCCATTTTTGTGTAAGATATTTTCTGTTTTTAGCATATATGTCATGCACTTTATTAAGATCTATTTTCTTGAAGCTCTGACTCCCAGCATGATATATAAAACTATTATGGCAGACTTTTAATAGGTATCCTTTGTTAATTAATTGAAATGATATATCATCATCATCATAATATCCAGGAGAAAGCTTTTCATCAAGTAGATTGGTTTGCATTAGAGCCTGTCTTTTGATTAACATAGCAAATCCGCATAAAAAAGTGCAGTTTTCGAAAGACTTTTCTTTGAATTGATTATTAACATATCCAAATCGTTCATAATCTTCAACAGAATTATATGGTAGATTAATATATTCGATTGTTCCATTATAGTTATTAACTGCACCAGTAGCACCTGTATCATTAGAATCATACAGTCCCATTCTAAGCCAGAATAATGAATTAGGCGTAAGGCGGGTGTCATTATTAAGGAGAAATACATCATTATTTTCATTGCAATGAGATATCCCAATGTTACAACCTTTAGGGAAACCGTAATTAGTTGAATTTTTAATTAGTATTATATCTTTTTGTGTTTCTAACCATTCTGTTACACCATCTGTAGATGCATTATCAACGACAACTATCTCATATGTTCCTTTAAAACAGTGTTTTCTAATGCTATATATACACTGCTGCATAAGATAAAGATTGTTATAAGACACGATAACAATACTTGTTTTGTTGATATTAATATTATTATCTTTTTTATAAATATTCATATTATTTAATATATTATTGCGAATGGATTCATTTTTGCAATGAAAATAAGCATTTTCCATACAGAGATATGTCTGATATTGGTTTAAATCAGCGTAGTAATCAGCTAATTCCAGATAATGTATATATTGATTTTCTGGTGATATATCATCAGGAAGAATTTCAGGTATATGATGTACATTTAGGTAATCAAGATATATTAGGTGATTGATCATTTTGTCAAGAAAATGCATGATAATATCAAGATTTGTTTCATTATCAGATATAGCTTCAATATCATTATACAGAGATAATAATTCATTCTGATGTTTTTCTGTGTCATTTATTATAGAATAATATTCAGCAAGTGTAGCATCTTTTATATCTCTAATAGGTATATCTTTAGCAGCTATTGCATTATGAAGTGCAGCATCTTTTATTTTTATAAGTAATTCCTTAGTAGAGTTCATAGTTATTCATATCTCCCATATGTATTATTTAACATTAAAATAACAATTTATAATTATACCAATAGTTTATCAGATTGATTATGAGTGTTCAATTACCTGAATAATTAATTGCGTAACAATTATAAAAAAGTTATAATTTAAATGGTTTTTAATAATTTATGGAAAGTAGGAAATTAATATGAGGTTAATAATATTTGGACAGGCTGAAAGCTGGAATGATGCACTTCAGACTGCTGAAAGATATGGTGTATCAGATGCTATAGTCGGTTTATCCGATGTAAATCTTGGTAATTATGCAGAATTGGATGTAACATATTCACTAAGTGATATGTTGCAATTATATAAGAATGGGGATATAGATGGAGTACTGCAGTCAGAACCAGAAAATACTTATTATACTAACATATTAAGAGAAATCGGAATAGATAAAATATATATAATTCCTGACAAAGTAGACAATAATGAAGCTATTAAAGAATATTCAGCAGTAGGTCCGGTACTTAATCAGATAGAATTCCATATTGCTGATCATTGCAATCTTAATTGTCGTGGTTGTGCTCATTATTCTAATATTGTAAGTCATCCGGTATATGCTGATTATGAACAGTTTGATAAAGATATACATAGGTTATCAGAGCTATTTTCAAATATAAAAACAATATATCTGCTGGGGGGAGAACCACTTCTAAATAAAGATATAGGAAAATTTATAGAAACAGCAAGAGATGCTTTTGACACTGCGAATATAACAGTGGTTACTAATGGTATATTATTATTATCAATGTCTGATGATTTGATAAGAATTATTAAGGAAAATAATGTTATGATATCAATATCAGATTATGAGTGCCTTAATAATAACAAGATTATTCAATATGTTAAAGATAACATGTTGAATGCAGAATTGAGGATTGAAAAGGATAGTTTTGCTAAGCATGTTAATATTAAAGGGGATTCAGACAAGAAAAAAATATTTAACCAATGTTATAGAAGAAATTGCACCTTTTTATCAAAGGGAATGATGGCAGCATGTTGTACGCCATTTGTTAATAAATACTTTAATGAAAAATATGATGAACATTTACCAGAATTGGATGCTCACGATTGTATAGATATTTACGAACCTGGAATTGATGGTTGGAAAATAAAGGACAGACTTATTCAGCCAATGGAATCATGTAAGTATTGTGGAGAGGATGAGTCGTTTAAATGGGGATTATCAAAGGAACCAGTAGATAAAATGGACTGGTGTTTATAATCATTTTAGCGAATTTTGTAGGGGATGATTATAACCAATATTAAGATTAAACATATAGGAGACTATAATAATGATTGATTATCAGTATATATCAGATCTTTTAAGAAATGAAATGTATGAGGAATGTTATGAAGAGATTATCAAAGGATTAAAACAGAATTATAAAGATTACGAACTTTATTTTGCATTGGGAGAATATTATCTAACCAGGAATATCAACCAGGCTTATTTATGTTACGAAAATGCACTTTTTTATTGCGAAGATGAAAAGGATAAAGAATATATATGCAATGTTATTAATGAAGTTAAGAATCAGGGTGTTGAAGTAAATCCATATTATGTAATAATAGTTTCATATAATTCATCAGATGCTATGAAAATATGTATAGATAGTATAAAAAATAATAGTAATATAATTGATAATCAGATTATTGTTGTTGATAATGATTCCAGTGATGGTATAAGAGAGTGGTTGGAAAAACAGGATAATATTATTTTGATAAAAAATAATGATAATAAAGGATTTGGAGCTGCATGCAATCAGGGTATAAAGGCAGCTTCGTCAGACTATGATATATTTTTACTTAATAATGATACTCTAGTAACACCTAATGCTATATTTTGGATGAGAATGGGATTGTATGAAAATTCTAAAGTTGGAGCAGTTGGATGTGAGTCTAATTGTGCAGCTGGTCAGATGATTGAGGAAAAATACAAATCTTTAGAGGAATATATAAAATATGGGATATCTAATAATATTCCATCAAAGAATCCTTATGAAAAAAGAGTATGGTTATCAGGTTTTGCTCTTATGTTTAAAAGGAGAGCTTTAGATGATATCGGAATTTTGGATTTAAGATATGGAATGGGATATTACGAGGATGTTGATATATGTGTGCGACTACAATATGCAGGATATCAATGTGTATTGTGTCATAATAGTTTTATATTCCATTGGGGTTCTAAGTCATTTGGTGAGAATAAGAAAAGACAGCAGGAGCTTATGCAGACAAATAGAATGATATTTAAAGAAAAGTGGAATTTTGATATACAGTATTATTCTTATGCCAGAGAAGATATAATATCTTTAATTACTGATAGTAAAGATATACCTATAAGAGTATTAGAGATAGGCTGTGGTTGTGGTGCAACATTATCAAAGATAAAATATCTATGGCCTGATTCTAAGGTTGAGGGGATAGAAATAGTAGATAGTATTGCTAAAATAGGTGCAAATAATTTACATATTGTTCAGGGAAATATAGAAAATATGAATATGAATTATCCTAAGAAATATTTTGATTATGTAATAATGGGGGATGTGTTAGAACATTTATTGGAACCAGCTAAAGTTTTAATGAATATTAAGCACTATTTAAAAAACACGGCAAAGTTATTAATAAGCATTCCTAATATTATGCATATATCGGTTTTGATTCCTTTGTTAAAGGGCGAGTTCCAATATAGGGAGTCAGGAATTTTAGATGAAACACATGTTAAGTTTTTTACATTAAAATCAATAGCAGAATTGTTAAATTCATGTGGCTATATACCAGAAGAATATGCAGCTATTATAAATGAAGTTGAAAGTAGTAATATGTCTGATATTGAAAAAAATAAATTTTTTAATGCATTGGAAAAAATTCCGGATGCTGCGGATAAGGTTCAGTTTAATGCGTATCAATATGTGATTAAAGCTGCTGTTGAATCAGCATCAGAATAATTGACAGGACTGGTGATAGAAGAAAGCTGGTATAATATAATGAATGATATTAAAAAAATAATTATACTTGGAAAAGGGTATTATGCAGAGTTACTTTTCTATGGAATAGAAATTTCTGACTATTCATTTGATATAAGCGGAATCTATGATGTGAGTGAAAAAACAGATGATTTTCATGGTTTAGAAGTATTGAAATTATCTGCTTTAAATGAAGAGAATCCTTCAGAAGTACATTATGTTTTTAATTGCTTAACTTATGATTATGAATTTGAGCAGACATTAAAAATTTATTTTGGTGTAGAAAAGGTAAAAAGATTTAGTGATATAGAGGGATTTTTAAACAAGAAACAGCGTATGGAATTGATGAAAAAAAGAGCTTTAATGGATAGTCCAAAACTATATAATCCTATCTTTGACACTCTTTATGTTAAAAATCGCCGCAAATGCAGACAGTTACTGCGTTTGCGGCTTTTATACATTTTTCGTGAAAAGCGTAATATTTTGCGTAATACTTATAATCCTTTGGAACGCCTGATTATTCCAGCCATTGCCTTTGGTGTTGTAAGTTCATTATCGGTTCTGAATCCTGCATTATCATGCAATGCATCTGTAAGCTCGGTTCTGGTATAGTTAGGTATATAGTCATATTCCCAAACCTCCCTGATATTCATTTTGCGCAGGGTGTTTATGATTTCTTCACAAGTAAAGCTGTTATCAAGCTGTTTTTCAAGTATTCTGTAAATCATAAGCGATATGAAGCAGGTGAGAAAATGTGCTTTTATGCGGTCGTCGCGATGAAGATACACAGGTCTTGCATCAAATTCAGATTTCATGATTCTGAAGGATTCTTCTATTTCCCATCTGTCATGGTTTATTCTGGCTATTTCAGCCGGATCATCATCAAGATTTGTACATACGGCATAAAAACCATCGTACTTTGCTTCTTCTTCAATGGCATTTATATTTAACTCATATGCAGCTTTTTCTGCGATTTCACCATCATTAGTGACAGGAGTTTTTTTGATAAATCTTTTTGCATCTGTAACAGAGTGTTTGTCATACTGTGCCGGATGCTGCAGATATTTCTTTGCTCTTTCAATCTGGCGCTCATGTATAGTCTGTTGGTACAGCTTGTATTTGAGAGAGTATGTGACAATAAGTGTCTGGTCAAATGCTATATCTCTTTCTTCATCATAACCTTCAACAGGCATCTGCTTATAAAAAATATTGTTTCTGTTTTCAGGAGTATCCTCAATTTCAGAAATATCATAAGTTTTCTTACTTCCCTCTAACTGCCAGCCTTTGCAGTCACGACACCATTCTTTTAAGTTGCTTTTCAGTTTTTTGATGGACTGTGTGGTTATAAAGCTTCTTTCACCAAAGTTATTAAAACGGCGGTTGGCATCTGATGATAATCCGGCATCAGTGCATACAACAAACTTTGAAAGTTCAAAGTCACGCATAATCTGCTGTTCAAGAGGCTTTAAAGATAACTGCTCATTCTGGTTTCCTGGATTAATGCAGAAGGCAAGAGGAATCCCTGATTTATCCATAAATAATCCCATCTGTACAATCGGATTAGGTCTGTGTTCCTTGCTTGGACCGTACTGCTTCAGTCCATCTTCGTGTTCAAGTTAAAAAAAGTAATTCGTGCGGTCATAAAATAAAACACCAGTATTGCGTTTAACAAGCTTTTTTGAACACTTGTAAAGCTCCGCCTGTATAAAGTCTGAATTGTTAGCAAGAACAGAAAGAGCACGATAAATGTGGTGCAGGTCAAACTCGGGGTGTTCCAGAAGTTCTTTTGACTGTTCATAGCACGATAGTTTTGAAGAAGGAAAAAGAATCCTGCCATAAACAAGCCTTGAAAGGATAGCATTAAGGTCATAAGTAAAAGAATTATCCTTTTTGATTTTCTTGCATATGGAAGGTAATCCAAGCTGGTAGTAAATTTTCTGAAGGAAGAGATAACCAGTATTAAATGACAATTGTTTGCCAGCAGGAATCAGTTCATTCGTGGAAAAACGTACAAAGTGTTCAACATCTTTTGCAGATTTTTCAGCAGCATTTAACTCATTGACGTGAGAGCGAGCCCAAGCCTCAGCATCATCAACGCCATAAGTTTCTTTGATAAAAGTTTCAGTACCAAGTTTTTCTACAATCTCAGAAGTATTTTTACCATTTTTTTGAACGGATTTAATAACGTAAAAAGATTTAGCATTCCATTCTTTGATGGACTAATCATTAACCTCATAAAAACAGACCTCCTAACCTTTAATACTGTTATAACACAATACGGCAATACGGTCTAGGGCGAAATGAAAATTTACAAAAAAATAAGACCATTACTGGTCTAAGAGGGTTTTGGGGTGTTAAACTTCCGTGTTCAACATACCAGTCTGATTCTTTGCTTAATTCCTGTTCTACATACTGTTCATCGTATTCATAATTCATAAATAATGTAAGCTCTCTTTCATGTATAATTACTTTACTCTGCATATACGCTGAATATATGAAATAATATTTAGTAGAGCAGAAGATTTCATATGTTCAGAACTTATGGTTTAGCAATTAAGTGTATTATAACATATGCTTATGATAAAAGATATTTTATTATCCTATTCAAGACAATTTTTGTAACATAATATTAAATTATATAAGACACAGCAGAAAATATAACTTGAATTAATCAATGCATACATATATTATGTTAATAATGATATGAATTATATAGGATAGAATTGTGATAAACATGGAGGTTATGATTTGCATACACATTGGAAAGCGCTGTGAAACAATAGAATAAGTGACGTTAAGGATTTATTTCAGTATGATGAATGGGAGATTTTACATATGGTATCCCTGAATTATTAGAGTTTAAAGATGATAGTACAATAGTAGAGATAGGAAAGTTCTGTTCCATAGCAAAAAATGTAACTATAATATGTGGTGGCTTACATAGAACAGATTGGGTTACAACATATCATTTTAATAACTTTATAAGAGATTATAATCTCAAACTTCGCATTTGAATAAGTGTCTATGCACCTTGGAAATTCAATAATAACTGGCATAAATATAGCATGAAACCGTCTGGTTTTGGTATAATTGAGCTGCTAGAAACAATTACGAACCGGAGGTTCATGCTATGAATAAAAGTATAACACAAGCAACTCAAGATGATAAGCAGATTTCTTGCAAAAGTATACGACCACGCAAAGCATACATATCGTTTTGGTTTTCGAATGCTTACTCTTGGATGGTCAGACGGAAGTACATTTCTGCCGGTAAACGGCATCCTTCTTTCTACAGAAAACGAGAAAAACCGAATCAATGAAGCATCAAGTGTAGATAAAAGAACCATTGGATACAAACGCAGGAAACTATCCATGGAAAAATGAACCTCCGCCATGCTTACGCTTTTAGAAGCTGCTAGAAAGGCGGTAATCCCTGCGAAATATGTTCTATTCGACAACTGGTTTTCCTCTCCGAGTACGCTTCATGCTGTAAAAGAGATTGGATATGATGTAATCGGCATGGTTAAGAAAACTCCAAAGATGTTCTTCCGATGAGATGTCTGATATCACATGGATACAGGCATTTCAAATGATGCTTCAAATGTTCAGGACAATGCTTACGGAAAATACTGAGTTCTCAGATGAGAAAATCAGCGAATTGGTGGATGCATTTATAAATGCACTTCCAATAATGTTGAAAACTCAACTGCAAGCTGCATAAAGCTGAACATTGACAATCGAATAACTGCCAGATATTGAATTTTCAAGGTGTATAGCTAAATTTTATGTGCGAAGTTTGAGTATATTAATACAAAAAATCTGATATGTAGTTACAAATATTAATTTTATTCTTCAAGTATTTTAAAGCTTCATTTCTTTTAGTGTCGAATTCTATATTTATAATACAGAACTTATATGTTGTAATTACTTCAATTATTTCGTTAATTGAATGTATATTGCGAAGAAATAGAATGTTGTTAGACCTGTTATTGAATTCTTTCGCAGTTATACATGCGGCTACTATACAATATGCTATTTCTGAATCACAATTATATTTTGTTATGAAATTAGCATCATTTAAAAAAGTACATAAATTATAGATGGA
>OGMH01000687.1_pt1 | contig 15940 bp, 9 predicted proteins | sample 1573191 | NCBI WGS metagenome assembly OGMH01 (sample SAMEA2581978, study PRJEB24529) | metagenome | biome: Human gut stool | place: China | collected 2011 | reverse complement strand
CAGCAAAAGATGATAAATTACATGCATCAATGATACCTGTGATACGACAGTTTTCGTACTTATAAAGCACTGTTGCCACCTGTTCTCTTGTCATTGGCTCATAAGGAGCAAATAAGCCATCTGTAACACCATTTACTATATCATTTTCTTCTGCCCACGCAACAGCATTGCTAAAATATGCACTTGGGTCAACATCTTCAAATTTACTCTTTCCTTCTACAGAAGGCATACCCTCTTTGCGATACAACACTTCCATAAGCATACCCCTTGTAATATAGCTTTTAGGAGCAAACTTCCTCTTTGTTGTGCCACTAAATAATTCATTTTCATAAACTTTCTTAACTGCATTATAATACCAATCATCAACACTGACATCTATAAATGGCAGTGTATTTTCTGCCTGATTAAGTATATTCTCAAAATACTTTTCTATTCCATTACCTATTTTTTCTGCCATTGCCTTCTGATTTTCAGCCTTAATAAGATACTGGTATTCCTTTGGATTACTCATATATCCTGTTTCCACAAGTACAGCTGGGCAAACAGTGGTTCTTGTTAATGCCAAATTCTGCTTTTGATAGCCTGTGTTATCCATATATTCTGTCAATTTCTGAACAAACCGGTCAGGAGTATCATAGCTGTAGAGATTAAGTGTGCCCTGTTTTTCTCCAAAGTCCTCCCACTCATTTCTGGAATTACAGTGTACAGACACAGAAATATCAGGCATAACTGTGTTAATAATATTTGTTCTATCTCCGAGAGAAATAAATGTATCGTCTTTTCTTGTAAGAGTAACCATAGCACCTCTTTCAGTAAGGTAGTCGTACAAATATTTAACTATAGCCAAATTAACTGTCTTTTCGTAGACCTTGCCCAATCCCAATGTACCATTGTCAGTACCACCATGACCGGCATCAAGTACTATTTTCATACCCTTTAATGACTTTTCAGGGCTTACGGTTCTGTCATTTAGCTTTATTGTAAATTTGTTACCCTCATAACCTGCCATAAACCCTACATAGTTGTCGCCCTTATTAAAGTAAAATGTGTATGTAGCCGGTGTGTTATTCTCAACACTTATTTCATCAAAGTCACTGCTGTCTGGAATTACTGCTTTGTTTTGCGTATCATATATTTTGACTTCAATGTAATCCTTTGCAAATTCTACATCGTATTCTGTAGACCTTTTCATATTAAAAGATATAGTGTCTTTTGCTGTTTCTATACTATTTACTGAATTTTCACCATATTTTTTGTTTACCAAATTAACTGTGTCCTTGTATACGTAACTGCCATTTGCTGTCTTGTAGTATTCATAATTTTGAGCCACAATATGCAACAATGTACCCTTTACGTAAGGCAAAATAAGGTCATCATTTGCCTCATCAGGTCTTGAACGAACTGTAGGGTGGTTTTTATTAATCTCGCCTACTAGATTTACAGTCTTAAAATTAGCATTTCCACTATTAGTCGATGACCCATTAGTTCTTGTAATTCTATAGGTCTTACTGGCTGTAGTATTTTCAAACTTAAATACATTTACCCCTTGTGCCAAAGACACGTAATAACTAAAGTAGCCTTCACTTGTAGTTTCTACTTTTTTGCCATTAATATATAGTGGATAGTTAGGGTCTGCTGAACCGGCTAAACTGTAACTAGATGCAGAGGTTTTCATACCGTCTTTTACATAGTTCATCTGAATATCTGCCCAAGTATTCACACTAAACAATGACACCCCAAGAATTAAAGCGATTAATTTTTTCATTATGTACCTCCCCTTTCTTTTTCAACATCTCTCTACAACAATTATATCAATCCTCACTAGAAACTTCAACTTTCTTCCACTAAACAAGCATTTTTATGCCATAAAAAAAGACTTATACACATATACGAGAAATTTTATTCTCCATTGTGTATAAGTCCATTTTTAATATAAAATCAAAAATTTTTAATTTATCCACATTTACAATTCCACTTATTCTAAAATGTGTATAACTTGCTATTTTAAAAATTAGAATTAGTACAAAAAAAGACCTATGGCAAACCATAGGTCTTGATTTATGAAAATTACTTTCTGCCGTACTTCTTGTTGAACTTTTCAACACGACCGCCAGCATCGTTAAGGTTCTTCTGATTACCTGTATAGAATGGGTGGCACTTAGAACAAACTTCAACTCTGATTTCTTCCTGAGTAGAACCGATTGTAAATTCGTTACCACAGTTACACTTAACCTTAGCCTGATAATACTTTGGCTGAATTGCTTCCTGCATGTCTTACACCTCCATAAAAATTGGGATACATTTTGGCATCCCCTCGACATTATAACGAAGTAATTATATCACACAGCTTGACTCAATGCAAGCATTTTTTATTTATTGTTACTAAGTTTGAGAATAGCTTTCACAAAATCCTCATTATTGTCAGTTTTAACTAATAAGTCCATTACCTGTTCAGTAACTTCCTGATTAGTCATAGAACCACTAAATGACTTTCTGAGGAAGTATACAGCATCTAACTCGTCCTTAGAAAGGAGTAATTCTTCACGTCTTGTACCGGACTTAGCCATATTAACAGCAGGGAAAATGCGTTTTTCAGACATCTTTCTGTCTAACACAAGTTCCATATTGCCTGTACCCTTAAATTCTTCAAAGATAACATCGTCCATCTTAGAACCTGTTTCCACAAGGGCAGTTGCAAGTACAGTAAGGCTACCACCTTCTTCAATATTACGAGCAGCACCAAAAAATCTCTTTGGCATATAAAGTGCTGCTGGGTCAAGACCACCTGAAAGTGTACGACCACTAGATGGTACAGTAAGGTTGTACGCTCTTGAAAGACGAGTAATGCTGTCTAAAAGTACAACAACGTCTTTCTTCTGTTCAACCAATCTCTTAGCTCTTTCAAGAACCATTTCTGCCACTCTCTTGTGGTGTTCTGGCTGTTCGTCAAATGTAGAATATATAACATCAACATTACCCTGAATACTTCTCTGCATATCAGTTACTTCTTCTGGACGTTCGTCAATAAGAAGTACAATTACAAATACATCAGGATGATTGTGAGTAATAGCATTTGCTACCTTTTTGAGAAGTACAGTTTTACCAGCCTTAGGTGGAGCAACTATCATACCTCTCTGACCCTTACCAATAGGAGCCATAATATCTATAATTCTTGTAGAAAGTTCATTTTTACTTGTCTCAAGCTTAAGTCTTTCTGTAGGAAAAATAGGTGTTAAGTCTTCAAAATTAGGACGCTTTGCAACACTCTGAGTAGGCTCACCATTTACGTGAGTAAGGAAAAGCATAGCAGGGAATTTTTCATTCTCCTTTGGCTTTCTGAGTCTACCTACAAGTTTGTCACCTGTTCTAAGGTTAAAACGTCTTATCTGAGATGGAGATACATAAATATCCTTTGTACCAGGAAGGTAATTTTCTACTCTCATAAAGCCATAACCTTCTGTAAGTACTTCAAGAATACCTTCTCCAACAATACCACTATCTAATTCCTTTAAATAATCGCTGTTTCTGTTGTTGTTTTCTTCCTTAGGCAATGAAGTAGGTGCTACTTTTTCAAGCACGTCAATAAGTTCTGCCTTTTTATATCTTGTAATACTTCCAATGCCCTTTTCTCTTGCAAGTTCTCTAAGTTCCACAAGAGTCATTTCTTTATAATCCATATTTCCTCCAAAATTAAGGAATAATCAATTCCTGACCAGGATGATAGGTACTGGATTCATTCATATTATTTGCTTTAAGAATTTTGCTCCAGTTTTCCTTTGTATATTCCCCGTAAACACTCTTACAAATTTTTTCGCCTGTATCTCCACTCTTAACTGTATATGTAGTACCAGAAGCAGTTGCCCCTGTTAAGTTTGATGATGTACCATCACTATTTACTATCTGAACAGCCTGAGTATTATTATTTCCAGAGTTTACAATAGCTGTTGTAGCACTTTCTGTTACTTTTTCTGTAGTAGCTACTGTAACTTCCTGTGTAGTAATCTCGCTAGTTATATCCTCAACAAGAGCTGTTGTTTCCTCAGTATTATTACCAGCTATTTTATTGAGCTGTTCTCTTGTAGAATCAAGCTGTGACTTATAGCTATAGCACATAGCTGCAAGAGCAGTTACAGCAACTACAAGAATAACAATCAATGCACCAATGAAGAATTTCTTTAAACCTGAACCTTTTCTGTACTCATCGTCAAAGTCATCATAATCGTCTTCTTCTTCATCTTCGTCGTCAAAATCCTCATCATCGTCATAATCTTCATCTTTATCCTTATCATTATGACCAGACTCGTCTTCAACTTCATCATCATCTTCTTCGATTTCTTCATCATCTTCTTCGAAATCGTCTTCTTCATCTTCGTCTTTTTTCTTTTTCTTCTTGAAAAGACCAAAAAGACCCTTCTTTGGCTTATCTTCTGTATCCTCAAAATCGTCTTCGTACTCGTCATCTTCTTCCAAGTCTTCATCTTCGATTTCTTCGTCTACAGATTCCTCTGCATTTTTCTTGCCCTTTTTCTTTTCCTCAATGAAACGTCTACGGCGACTAGGTATAACGTCTTCTTCTACCTCTGCCTCTGTTTCAGTTGTAATAGCATTGAGAACTTCTTCTTCCTTAGTCATATCATTATCCTCCTGTGATACAGGCTGAGTTTCCTCTGCCTCATTATCTTCAGCACTTGTAAGGTTATCATCTGATATAACCTCACTAGCATCTATTAAAGGCTTATCTAATATTACTGTCTTTTCTGCTACGTAAGTATTTTTGTTATCGTCCTTTTCTTTGAACTTAGTTGGATAATCTTCCTCAGTGTGATTTTCATGTTCTTCAATTTCATCAGCAACATTGTTAATGCTTTCTTCTGGAACAGAAGTAACAGTTATTGTACTTTCACCTATAGGTTCTGTATCCTCACTTGCAACATCTTCAACATCTGAAGTTTCTTCCACTTCATCAGTAGCAACTTCCTGAACCGGTTCTTCTTCAACAGCTTCAATTTCTGTTTCAGGTTCTTCAATCTCTTGTACATCTTCTGTATTTGTATCAACTGATACTTCCGAATTTTCATCAGTTTCAACTTCTTCTACACTAGAAGTTTCCTCTGGCTTTTCTTCTTTATTCTTTAATTCTTCTTCAGCAATTTTATTTACGATGTTGCCAAGACCCATATCATCAACAGAAATATCATCAAGAGAATCCTTCTTCTTATGAACCTTTCTGTTTTCCTTTTTAACAGGCTTAATTTCTTCCTTAGGTTCTTCTTTCTTTTCTTCTTCAGTTTCACCTAATATTTCCTTTAATACATCGTCTGGGTCAGCAAATTCCATAGTTGCCGGTTTTAAATGAACCTTTTCAAGTCGTTCTTCAATATCATTTAAATCCATAGAAGAAAGTTTAGCTGTATCAAAAATACTAGGCTTTACCGGAGGAACAGCTTCTTCCTCCTCAATAGGTGCAACCGGTTCGAGGTCTTCCGGTGCTGGCATATCGAACCCCTTATTTGTGCCGTCAATAAGGTTCACATCGTCCTCTTTATCGTCCTTATATTCTTCTATTTCATCTGGAAATTCATCTTCGTAATCATCAGGTTCTTCAGTTTTCATCTTCTCAGCTAACTTACTAAGAGCCCCAGCAAAAAATCCACCTTTTTTCTCTTTTTTAGGCTTATTTTCGTCTTGAGGTTCTACATCAGATACCTTATCCATATAATCATCGTCTACAAAATACAGTGTAGCATCTTTTTGAGCTCCGTCAAAGTAGCTTTGACCGCCATCATCAACATATTCTTCTAATAATCTGCCTACTGCCATTCTTGTTTTATCTGCGTTAAATTCGTTTAACGCCTGTTCAAGACGTTTCTGGTGTAAGTCAGACAACAGCTGTTCGGCACTTTTGTTTTTCTGTTCAGCCATTGTTGTACCTCCTACAATTTATGTTATAAATTTGTGTATATATCAGAACAAATTAACTTCGTTAATTTGTGCCTTGATAAATCAAGGCATCGGATTTATCTTTCCGATTCATTATTAAAAGCTATATATAAAATTTACACTCTATTCCTTTATAACCTCCATTTTACCACAAATCAATACGAAATTCAAATATATTTTAAAAAAACATTATTATATTATTTGTATAACTTTATAACTCAAAATCCACTTGTTCAGCCATTTCGTCTAATTTCATTTTTAATCCAACAGGTATGAATTTTCTACTTTTTCTATAAATTTCACCAATAACGGAAATAAATTGTCTAGGATAATCAATTACTGCCTGTAAATCCTCTATTTGATTTTCTGTCAAAAAGTTGTTTTTGCTATATGCTCCTAAAATATCTTCCATATTTAAGTAATTAAGCCCCTTATTATGGGCATAAAAAGCATTTTTGCGTTTATACCTGTTTATAAAGAAAGCTAAATCCCAAAGAGGAGAACCAACTGTCATATAATCCCAATCAATAATAGAAATCCTGCCATAGTTAAATAAAATATTACCTTCTTTTAACCTATTGTGTATAAAAGATTTTTCCAAAGTACTTTTCTGTAATCTTTCAACAGCCTTTTCAGCCTTGCTATAATACTTGTCATATACCTTAAGTACAGTCATATCCCAATCCTTCAAAGTCTTTGTATTGGATATTGCTTTTCGGCATTTTGCCATTGTAGTAAGCCCTTTTTCCATTTCATCAAGGGGATGAGGTTTCAAAATAGATGCAGCCCTTACCATAGGCTGACTTTCTATTCGGCTCAAAGCATACTGCATACTGCCTATGGTTTCAATAGCTTTTACAACTTGGGCATTATTAAGGAAGTCCAGTTCGTTGGCTCCCTTAAAAGGAGAAAGGATATATACATCACTATCTCTTTCTACATAAGGCAATCCACTTTTTGCCGGTAAATATCTGTCAAAAGCCCTAAAGCCTTTTGTCCATAATTGTTCCTTTAATCTGTAAATTTCAATTATTCTGTTGGTATTGACCCTTGCCTTGCAAATACTGTAATTGCCCTTGTCAGTATGCACAATATAAAAATATTTGCAACGCACTATATTCTTAGGGCATATTCCAAAATCATAGACAGCAGAATATATTTCGGGATACATATTGTCACTTCCTTAAATAATATTTATCCCTTAATATTATGACAAATACAATAAAAAAAGAACCTATCAAAGGATAGGCTCTCTAAATCAGTCTAAATTTATATCTGTAGCATCGCCACTAAGCATCTTGTCAGCTTCTTCTACTGTAATTGGCACAACAGAGAATGGGTGCGTAATACTTGCAGTTTTTGTTTCTCCGTCCCACTTAATACCGACAAATTCTACACTTTCAATAGCTCTTAAAGGCAACATAAATCTGCCCTCAATAATCTGCTGAGGTACTTCTGTTTCTATTTTCTTATCGTTGTATGTAAAATAGTTTTCTCCTGCTGTAAACTTTAAAACATCACTACCCTTTTTGAGAGTAGCAGTCTTTGTTTCAGCATCATATTCAGCAGTATATCCCATTTTTTCAAACACGCCACGAACAGGCACAAGAGTTCTATTATCTACAATAACGCCCTTTTGTTCTACTGGAGTTTTATCCACAACAACATTTACCTCTGTTGCTGCAAAAGCATTTACATTAAGAGCCATAACAGCCATAAAAACAGCCAATAACTTTTTCATATTATACCTCCTAATTTATCTTTCCGATTCAATATTAATATAAGAAAAGAGCCTAAATAAATTAGGCTCTTTATTAAAGTTTCATCAAAATTCAATTTATTAGAATTCAATAGATGTATACTTGTTTGTAGTGTTGAACTTAGTAAGGTTTACACCTGCGCTTGTAGAAACTACATTTTCGCTATCAAAGGAAGCGATTTTAATTTCTGGTTTTTCGTACTTTTTCATTATCAATCTACCTCCTTATATTATTTAGCTATTGTACCATTAACTGTATTGTAGCTAGTTACTGTACCGTCCATAGTAAGGTTGATTGAACCAATCTTCTTGTCAGTAGAAGTAGTTGCACCAGCTTCATCAGCAGTAGTAGTTGCATAAATGTCAACATCAATAGCATCAGTTGCACCAGTTGCAGAGTTAACTCTTACTGGGAATTCATAAGTTGTAGTACCATCAGCGTGTACACAAGCTGTAATTTCCTGCTTAGTAGAACCTACCTGAGCATATAAGCCCTGTACCCAGTTACCTGCTGGAAGTGCATCAGCATCAAGAACAACCTTGAAAGCACCCTGAGTAGCGTTGAGCTTTACAGTACCAGCTTCAACTGTATCAACTAAAGCTAAACCATTCTTATTATCAGCAATTTCACTATTAGCAGATGAACCAATAACTTCTGTGTTAAGGTTATCTACTGTTACATCATTCTTTACTGTACAAAGCATCCAAAGTTCAGGTTCATCACTTACAGCATCTGCTACAACATCATACCACTGTACAGAGAAATAAGTCTTACCATCAGCTCTGTGTTCTGTTGGGTTTACCATCCAAGTACCAGGGAAACTCTTCCTTCTACCAGCCTTGAAAATGTTCTTTACATAATAATCTACACCTGAATCTTCTGTAGCAATTTCGCCACCTAAAGCTTCAAGATTTGTATACTGGTCATCAGTTAAGTCTGTATCTGTTACACCAGGCTGTAAATTATCTGATAAAGCTAATCTAACAAGAGTTGAAATTATGCTTCCTGTTGATGATGAAATGTCTACAGGAATAGCAATAACATCGCCTGCTGTTAATGTATCACCAATTTCTGCACCTGTTGATAAATCAATAGGTGTACCCATTGTCATTGTATTATCTGCTGCAAAAGCCACAGATGAACAAGTTGCTACTGTAGCAAGAGCTACACAAGCACTTATAAATTTCTTTAACTTCATATTTTCTATCTCCTCTATCTTACTATTATTCGTTTTCTACAGGGAAACTAGAGATAAGACCTAAAGACTTCTGAGCAATATAACTTACATCATCAGAGTCAATCTTACCATTTCCATTTACATCACAAGCCTTAAGCTGAGTAGATGTAAATTCAAGTAAACTAAGTGATGACTGAGCTGTTAAACTTACATCATCAGAATCAACCTTACCGTTTCCGTTTGCATCACCGTAGATGAATGCTGTATCAACAGTTACAGTACCAGCAACAGCTTCAATTGTACTTTCATCAGCTAAAGCTGAATCAGAATTAGCTACCTGAGCAACAGCAACTTTTACATCAGTAGAACCAGTAGCATTTGCATTAACTGTAAAATCTACAGTTGCAAGTGTACTTGCTTCAGTTACATTAACAGGTGAAGCTGCAGCCCAACCTATAAGAACTTCATCATCGCCTGTTTCGTTATCTTTTAAATCAGCTGTAAGCACGCCACTATTAAAGCTGTCACCAACAGTTGCATAAGTGTTGTCGCCTACTTCGTCAGTTCCCTTTACCACTGGTGTGAGCACAGATGAATCATAGCTAATAGCTATAGCATAGGCGTTCACATCTGTAGATGTTTCTCCAGCACTTGGAGCAACAGTAATAGGTACTGATACTACACCACCAGCTGTAGCATTTTCACTACCTGCTGTAAATGTAGCGGCATTAGCACAAACACAAGAGCCAATAACCATAGTAGAAGCTAATACAGAGCATAATAAACTTCTGAATTTCATAATTAACCTCCTTCTTTTATAATAGAAACCTTTCCCTCACCTTTAGAAAAAATTCCCTTTATAAAAGTATACCCTTTTCTTATTAAAATTGCAAGGGTTTATACAACTTTTTTGTGAATATTTTGTGTATTCATTTATTCTTGCTATAAACCCTCGCTTAAATCAACTAAATTTCGCTATAAATTCTTATTACTTAACAGCAACCTTGTATAATAATGAGTTATAGTTAGGAGTTACTGTAATTGTACCCTTGCCAGTTGCAACAAGTTCGAAAGCTGTTGTTGCAGTCTTTCTGCCACCAAGGCTAGCATTTGTTGCAGTAATATCAGTTACAGTACCACTTTCGTCAGTAAATGTAGCCTTAATTACACCCTTGTTTGCTGTGTTGTTGTCACCAGCGATGAATACGCTTGCTGTTAAAGCATCAGCAACATCAATAGTAAATGATGTATTCTTTGTTACTTCAACAGTCTTTGTAAATGCAGTACCATTAGCACTTTCTGCTGCGAAAGCTGTGTAACCACTGTTATTTGTTGCAGTTGTAAGTTTACCACCATTTAACCAAGTTGGTACGCTGTCGTTTTCAGCTGACCAGCTGTCACCACTTACAGCAAATGCCTTACCGGCTGGGGCTGTTGTAGTAGTTTCTGTTGTATCGTCAGCCTTTGTAGTTGTTGTAGCTGTTGTAGCTTCTGTTGAAGTTTCAGTTGTTGCATCAGCTTTTTGGTCTGCTAATGCTACATCAGTACCGATTAAGTAGAAGTTGATACCACTCTTACCTGATACTAAATAATATGTACCTGCACTTGGAATTGCAATTGTGTACTTAGCAAATGTTGTACCAGATACTGTTACTGTACCTACTGTTGTACCTTCTGCATTAAGTAAGTTTACTGGTCTGTCTTCCTTGTTACTACCACTCATTGCATAGAAGATTACATTACCTGCACCAGTTGTTGTGAATGAGATTGCTCTCTTATCAACTGCACCAGTACCGTTTGTCTTTAATCTCTGTGTAAATGTGTAACCATCTAAGCTCTTGCTGTTTGCTTCAACTGTTAATTTGTTTGTTGCATCTGCAATAAGCTTGAACTGACCACTTACTGTGTTAGCTGTAATATCGCCGGCTGTTAAATCACTTGCATTAATTGTTGCTACAATGTCGCCTGCTGGAGTTACTGTTGTTGTTTCTGTAGTAGCTTCAGTAGTAGTTGTTGTAGTAGCCTTTGTTGTTGTTTCTGTAGTAGTTTCTGTTGTTGTAGCCTTTGTTGTTGCTTCTGCAGAAACCTGTTCAAGAGTACCTGTTACTGTAATTGTACCAATATTTACAGAAGAATTAAGGCCACCGCTTGTAGATTTATCATTTGAATCAACATTTACACCCTTAATTGTGTAAGTACCTGCTACAAGTGAAGTAGCACTTAAATTGTTCTTAGCACCATTCTTATTTTCAACATCTAAAGTTGCAACTGTATCTCCATTTGAGTTAACAATCGCTACCTGTCTAGCATATGCACCTGAAGAAATAGCATTTGTTAATGCAACTGTACCATCAGAAGTAAGTTTGAACTGAACTGTCTTAGAACCACTAATCTGAACTGAACCACTTGCATTCTTAACGCCAGTCTTTGCAAGGAACATATTTTCTGTACCAACATTTGTGTCTGCTGTAAGAGCAGTGCCAGAAGTAGCATTAATATCAGTACCTGTTAATGTATAAGTCTTAGTTTCAGGTGTAGATGGCTTAGAAGTGTTACCCTTGTGGTTTAATACCCAAGTAGCATCAAGTACATTGATTACACCGTCGCCATTTGCATCTGCAGCATCTTCATCATAGAATGTTTCGTCCTTGATACCCTGAATAAACTTCAAGATAAGGGCTGCATCCTTTTCATTAATCTTACCGTCTTTGTTTACATCACCCTTAGCAGAGTAATCAACAGTAGTTGCTTCTGTAGTAGAATCTGTTTCAGTAGTAGTTGTTGTTTCTGTTGAAGTTTCAACTGAACCACCGTTTGCTGTAACTGTTACTGTACCATTAGAAGTAGTGTAGTTTGCAACTGCAAGTTTACCACCCTTTAATGTATTTACAGTAATTGCAACAGGAGTTGCACCTTCCTTGTTTGCTGTAAATGTTACTTTTACAAGAACTGTACCATTTGTGTTAATTGTATCAGCAGGGTTAATACCAGCAATTCTTACTGAACCGTCAGTAATGTTGCTGTTGATTGTAGCCATACTGTCATTGATTATGTCGCCGTTTTCAACCTTAGTAGCTGTAAGAGCAGCTGAATCATAAGTCAATGTAATATTGTAGTCTGCTAAAGAAGTCATACCTGTTAATTTAACAGGAACTGTAACAGCAGAACCATTCTTAACTGTTGCATCGCCAACAACAACATTTACACCATCAACTGGAGCAGCTGTTGTAGTTTCTGTTGTTTCCTTAGTTGTAGCTTCTGTATCCTTTGTAGTTGTTTCCTTAGTTGTAGCTTCTGTAGTTGTTTCAGTTGTTGTAGTAACTGTTGTGTCGCCACCATCAACTGCATAGCTCATTACATAAACATAAACATTAGTTGTACCCTTAGTAATTGTATGAGTACCAGCTGTTAAATCAAATACATTAAGACCATCAACTACATCTTGTTCTTCGCCATCAATCTTGATAGTTCTTGAACCAGCTGCACTTAATACTAACTTTAATGCACCATCTGCTGGGGCATTAACTGTAATGTTAGTAGATGATTCCATCTTAATACCACTATTATAAGTTACACCGTTATAAGTATACTTATCTGTTGTATCATTACCACTAATATTGAAGATATTAGAATTTGCAGCAGCAACATCGTTACCACTTGCATCTACACCATCATCATGCCATACATAACCGTCATCAACAACAGGTGCTGCTGTTGTTGGTTCACTTGGAGTGTCACCCTTAGTTGTTACTTCTGAAGAAGTTGTTGCCTGAGTTGTTGCTTCTGTTACTGTAGGAGCATTAGGGTCATTAGCAGAAACCTTTAAGTATTCAAGGTAAGCGTCCTTTGCTGTGTTACCAGACTTAATTACATAAACGCCTGCTGGAATGTTCTGTACTGTACCAGTCTTGCCACCGTCTACGAAAAGCTTTAATTCGCCATAAGCATCATAAAGTTCCATACCGTAAGCACTAGATGAACCTGCTGTCATTGTTACATCAGATGCAGTATTTACCTTGAAGATTACACCATTATCTCTAATCTTCATTGTAGTTGCTGTACTTGTCATCTTAGCAGCTGGTGTTACAAGTGCATTAGCAATAGTGTACTGGCTATTTGCTGCTAAGTTAGTATCACTTGTCTTATTAGACCAGTAATTTGCATCACTAGGAGTAGTGAAGTTAATTTCAAATGGAAGTGTTAAAGCATTAGGATTTTCAGATACAATAGGTTCTGGAGTTGGTTCCATATTGATTTCTGAAGCTGCCTTCATAACACCTGCAAGGTTAAGACAGTCAGCCTTAGCCTGAATAGGAGAAGTAGCTGTATATTCATACATATCGCTACCACTTTCAAAACCTGCATAAGGATTGCCACTGCTGTCGCTTACCTTATCAGTCTTATTTGTAACCTGCTGTGCAGCATTTGTACCGTTACAACCTGCAAAGCTATCATTATAAGACTTAACAGTTGCAGAACCTTCCTTTGCTGAGTCTACAGGGTTCTTACAAGCACCGAAGTAGTTACCTTCAGAGAAAATGTAAGCATGAGCTCTTGGAGAAATAGCATAAGAAGTAGCACCGTCAAAGTATGTATTGTAAATGTGGATGTTAGACTGTCTTGATAATGGCTGTCTTGATTCAACCTTTTCGTACCAGTTGTGATGAAGTGAAGCATCATACTGAATACTAGAACTTGAAGAACCAATAAGGTTTGTCTTATGGTTGTTTATATAATGGTTATAAGCCATTGTGTAACCATAACCACGCTTCCAGTCACAAGAACCATCACCTTCTGCCTTATCTGATTCGGCAGGGTTCTTACAAAAACCTTGATGGAATGTATTGTTGTGTACCCAACTAAACTTAATTGGTGTACAAGAACTGTTTAACCATTCCTTAGACTGTGGAGATGAAGAAAGTGAAGCTGTACCTTCAAGACCAATAGCATCTTCAGGAGTGTTTGTGAAGTTAAGGTTTCTAAATTCAAAGCCCTGACTTACAAAACCAGTCTGGCTGATAATCTGAACACCCCAACCATCAAATGTTGCGTCAGTACCAATACCTTCAAATGTTACGTTTGAAGACTTGTATACTCTAATCATCATACCGTTATCGCCCTTAGTACCACCGTTTGTAGTAGTATTGTAGCCAGTAAGACCTTTGATGTTTTCAGCTGGTGGGTTGTTGCTTGTGTTAGAGTCACCACCTCTGATAGTACCTACAAATCTAATATCAAGAGGAATACCTTCTTCTCTTAACTGCTTTACAATATCAATCTTTCCACCACCAGTTACACCGTTGGCATCTTCTGACTTGTAGTTAAGGATATTACCAATACCTGCAGGATAGCTATCACCTGTATAACCAGGAAGCTGAACTGTATTCTTGTTTTCTTCTGTTACATAAACAACGATTGCATTAGACTTTAATGTACCGTCATCATTGTATGCACCAATACCAGTTACGCCCTCTTTATGAGCATCATAGTGAGCATAACCACTTCTATCATATTCATATACCTTAATGTTATCCTTAGTGATATTACCACTCTTTGTAGTAACAGTTAAGTTATATGTACCTGCCTTTAAACCAGGAATATCCACTCTTACGTTTGAACCGTCCTGTCTTACAAGGTAAGTTAAATCATCGCCAGTAAGTGAACCACTTGCTGTACCACTATAGCTAACGCCTGTAACATCGCTCTTGTTACCAGACCATTCAGCATAAAGTGTTTCAAACCAACCACCTGCAGTACTAAATGATGTAGCTGCAAAAGTGTTTATAGGCATAGCAGTAAAGCTAGTTGCAAGCATAGTTGCTGCAAGTACGCTACTGATAGCTTTCTTAAAACATTTTATCATGTTTTTGTTTCCTCCCTTTAAATTTAGAAGTATCTCCCCTGCCATAGGCAGGAGAGGAAAAAGTTTCACGACCTATGTCGAATTATAAAGACTTGATTAAACCATTTAGGAACTGGCTAATCTTGTAAGCATCGTCAACATCAACAGTCTTGTCACCTGTTACATCGGCGTTTGTAGCATTTGTTACAGCTGAAATCTTGCCAACTGCAAAATCCATAATCATTGTAACATCAGCTGCGTCAACCTTACCACTATCATTAGCATCACCCTTGATTACTTTAGGTGTACTACCGTTTGGAGTGTATGCAATGTAGAAGATGTAGTTTGAACCACTACCCTTAGTGATTTCGTAAGACTGAGAACCGTCTAAGCTGATTGTTGCAACACCATCAGAACCTATTGTAATTGCCTTATCGTTTAATTCAATAATACCACTATACTGAGGGTTAGTAACAATTGTTAATGTACCAGCAACACCATCTGGGTCGAAGTTAACAGCTGTCTTAGATTCCATCTTTAATGCCTTAGTAAGTGTTAAGCCATTGTAGTTTACAGAACCATAGCTAGATGTTAATGTACCAGTAATAGTATAGAAAGAACTGCTAGTACCGTTTAATGTAAAGTTATGAATCTGAGCACCTTCAACTGGAGCAGTTGTTGTACCCTCTGTTGAAGATTCTTGGCTATTAGTTGTAGTTTCTGTTGAACCGTCTTTGTTTGTAGTTGCTTCTGTTGTAGCACTTGTAGTAGGTTCTGTAGCACCACTACCATTACCACCAATAGACTGAATAGAAGTCTTGTAATTTACAACAGCTGTCTTGAGTGCTGTAATTACAGAGTAGTTTGCGTCTTCAGTAGCATTATCAAAAGCCCACTTGAAGTCACCACCGTTTACACGACCAGCATAAGTTGTAACCTTTGCAGGTACATCATCCGGAGCATCTACATCAGCATCTGATACATTGATACCAAAGTTAGCATCTGTATCGAAGTTGTTATATGTTGTGCCACCCTTTTCAGTTGTTTCGCTTGAAGGAACTGTAGCAGTTCTGCTTGTTACTTCGTAAGCATCATAACCTGTTGAAGCTGGGCTGTTCTGAGTATAGTAGCTGAATACTCTGTTTTCATTTACCATCTTGTTGTTGTATGCCTTAATGATACCACCGTTTTCACCAGAGAATGTGCCCTGACCTAAGGCAT
>OGMH01000679.1_pt1 | contig 16049 bp, 10 predicted proteins | sample 1573191 | NCBI WGS metagenome assembly OGMH01 (sample SAMEA2581978, study PRJEB24529) | metagenome | biome: Human gut stool | place: China | collected 2011 | reverse complement strand
CTAAAAGAGCTGAAAGACAGATTCCCTAAATTCCTGGATGAGAATCTGAAAGTAAACCCGCTGAAATGCGAATATTTCCTGCCATTTGTAGTAGATGAACTTCTCGGTGAGAAGAGAGCAACTGTAAAAGTTCTGAAATCTATGGATAAATGGTATGGTGTAACCTACAAAGAAGATAAAGAATACGTTGTAAAATCCTTTGCAAAACTGATTGAAGATGGTGTATATAAAGAAAAGCTGTTTGAGGATCTGAAGTAGGTAGAGCGATTGAAGAAATCATTTACCAGACTGGATGAAAATTAAAAAAGAGATTGATGGAAAAAATTTTGAAAATCACCACGGCAGGAGTGTCGTGGTGAAAATGGAAAATGATTAGATTAACATTGATTGTAAAAAAGAAAGCTTGTACAAGAAATAGAAATCAATTATAATAAAAGAAAAATGAGTGCAGAGAAAGAGAGGTTTGCTTATGAATTATAAAGAGAAAAAACGTTCTATGTTTTTAGGATTGCCATGGACTTTTACTTCGTATACGATAACAGATGAGATTATAACAGTGGATTCAGGTCTGCTTCGGAAAGAAGAAAATGATTGCTATCTGTATAAGGTAATTGATGTCCGCTTGGAATGTACTTTAATGGAAAGAATTTTTGGACTTGGAACGGTTCATTGTTTTACGGGTGATGTAACAGACCCAGATTTGAAATTAATTCATATTAAGCATGCAAAAGAAATCAAGGATTATATATTAAGACAGTCAGAGCAGGAAAGGCTGAAGAGAAAGACTTTAAATACGCAGCATTTGGATGGAAATCCGAGTCTGGGAGAGATGGCAGATACAGATAGCTGTAAGTAGGAAAAGAGTAAAGTGTGAAAATATGAAAGTATAATAAGTTGGAATTAGAAAAATAAAAGAGAGCCAGGTGTCAGGTGAAATCTAAGAAGAAATTCACTCCAAATTCATAAAAGTTAAGTTACAATAAACTCACAAAAGCAATAGAGATGGAAAGTGAGGAAAAAGATATGACAGTAATTGGTGAATTTAGATACGTAAATCATTATTTTAAAATCTACGAAGATGGAGAAATTTATGTGGATTATAAACCTTTAGGAAAAGTATATGCAGATGGAGATATCTGGATTGCAAGAAAGAGAATGGGAAAAATCTATGCAGACGGAGAAATCTGGCTTGCAAATGAAAAAGTGGGATGCCTGACACCGAATAAGGAATTGTGGGTAAACGGAAAAAGAGTAGCAACTGGAGTTGGAAGACCTACAAATTCAAAAAGTTTAGGTAATACAGCTTCTAAATCAAAAGGAACGAGTGAAAATAAAACATATCAAACTCCAAAACCGCCTGTTACGACAGGAACAGGAATTCCAGATATGTCAGGAGTTGAAATTGCAGTTTTTTTAGTTGCTATTTGTCTTGCGGTATCGATTTTGTATGAAACAACTCAGATATTTTTACATGGAGGACTGCTTGGATCTACTTATAGACAGTATGCCGGTCAGTCAAAATTAGTTGATTTATTAATTTATGGAATTCCAGCAGGATTTTTTGCACTTGTTACAGGACTTCAGTGTGCATTTAACCATTCATTTGGTGTGGTTTTAATTGAACATGCAGTTTCTGCATTTTTGGAAATGTGTATTTTCAGTTGGGTAACAGGTTATCCTTTACTGGCTGGGACAGAATCGACAGGATTTTATATTTTACTTATTTTGATGCTTTTAATAGCAAGTTTGGCACCGGCAACAGTAAGCACAGTGATTAAGAAAATTATTTACTGGTTAAAAAAATAAGAACGGTTTTCTATGGTATAATTGCAAAGCAATTAAAATTATTATCTGGGGAAGGAATACAACATGGGATTAAAAGGCTTATTACTTGGACATGAAGTGAAGGTTTATTATGACCGTCATTTGACAAAAACAGAAAAAGCAGAAGATGCAGAGAATCCAAGTGAATATGAAATTTTAAAAGGTGTGGTGAACGGCGTCTATAAGGATATGATTTTAATTTCCTATTCTTATCGTGAGAATGTTCAGACAACCAAAAAGGGACTGTTTTCAGAAAAAGTGATAGAGGAAGAAAAAACAGTGGAAGCACATTCTCTGATTAATCGAAAATGTATCGTCAGAATAGATATTCTTGATTTGAACCTGGAAGAGGAAGAAGAGGAGTACGATGAGGAAGAATATGACGAAGGAGAGTATGAAGAAGACTACAACGAAGGGGAAGATTTAAAATATGACGAAGCGGATTGCGAATGTCCGCTTTACAAAAATTAAGATTAACCTGTAAGAAGGACAAAAAATTGCAGAAAATTTTATGAAATGGATAAAACAGAGATAAAAATTGAGACAATTTAGCTGAAAAAACATCCGAAAATACTAATTCTGGCATTTCATGCGAAACTATGATATACTAAACAAGACATGGCGAAATTCATGGCGAAATGATTAGGAATATAAACTCATAAAGGAGAATTTATTTATGTGCGGAATAGTAGGATTTACCGGAGAAAATCAGGCAGCTCCGATTTTACTTGATGGTCTTTCAAAACTGGAATACCGTGGCTATGATTCAGCCGGAATTGCAGTTCGTGATGGAGAAAAAGAGACAGAAGTTATTAAAGCAAAAGGTCGATTAAAAGTTTTGGCGGAAAAAACCAATGGTGGGGCTTCTGTGCCGGGTACCTGTGGAATCGGTCATACCAGATGGGCGACTCATGGCGAACCATCCGAAAACAATGCACATCCGCATATCAGCGATGATGGAAACGTAGTAGCGGTTCATAACGGAATTATTGAAAATTATCAGGAATTAAAAGATAAATTAACAAGAAAAGGATATACCTTTTATTCTGCAACGGACACCGAAGTTGCAGTTAAATTAGTGGATTATTACTATAAAAAATATGAAGGAACTCCGGTGGATGCGATTAATCATGCGCTGATTCGTATCCGTGGTTCTTATGCACTTGCAATTATGTTTCGGGATTATCCGGAAGAAATCTATGTGGCAAGAAAAGACAGCCCGATGATTCTCGGTGTGGAAAATGGAGAATCTTACATTGCATCTGATGTTCCGGCTATCCTTAAGTACACAAGAAACGTATACTATATTGGAAATCTGGAAATGGCCCGTGTAAGAAAGGGGGAAATCACCTTCTATAACTTAGACGGAGAAGAGATTCAGAAAGAGATGAAAACCATCGAATGGGATGCGGAAGCCGCAGAAAAAGCCGGTTTTGAACATTTCATGATGAAGGAAATCCATGAACAGCCAAAAGCAGTTTCTGATACCTTGAATTCTGTACTGAAAAACGGAGCATTTGATTTATCTGAAGTCGGTCTTAGTGATGAGGATATGGAAAAAATCAGCCAGATTTATATTGTAGCCTGTGGTTCTGCCTATCATGTAGGTATGGTTGCCCAGTACGTGATTGAAGATTTGGCGAAGATTCCGGTTCGTGTGGAACTGGCATCTGAATTCCGTTATCGTAAACCATTGCTTGATAAGAATGGGCTTGTCATTGTAGTCAGCCAGTCCGGTGAGACCGCAGACAGTCTGGCAGCCCTTCGTGAAGCAAAAGAAAAAGGAATCCGTACTCTTGGAATTGTCAATGTTGTTGGTTCTTCGATTGCAAGAGAAGCAGACAATGTGTTCTATACCCTTGCAGGACCGGAAATTTCTGTTGCAACCACAAAGGCATACAGCACACAGTTAATTGCTTCTTATGTACTGGCAATTCAGCTTGCAAAAGTAAAGGGACAGATTGATGAAGAACAGTATAGTGCTTATGTTGAAGAATTAAAAACCCTTCCGGAGAAGATTAAGAAAATTATTGAAGATAAAGAACGGATTCAGTGGTTTGCTGCAAAGCAGGCAAATGCAAAAGATATTTTCTTTGTCGGAAGAGGAATTGATTATGCAATCTGTATGGAAGGCAGCCTGAAAATGAAAGAAATTAGCTACATTCATTCAGAAGCCTATGCAGCAGGAGAATTAAAACATGGAACCATTTCTCTGATTGAAGATGGCACATTAGTAATCGGTGTACTGACCCAGTCTGAACTGTATGAAAAAACTATCAGCAACATGGTAGAATGTAAGAGCCGTGGCGCTTATCTGATGGGACTGACAACTTACGGAAACTACAATATCGAAGATACTGTAAATTTTGCAACTTATATTCCAAAAACAGATGAACATTTTGCGACTTCTTTAGCAGTGATTCCATTACAGCTGATGGGATACTATGTCTCTGTAGCAAAAGGTCTGGATGTTGATAAGCCGAGAAATCTTGCAAAGAGTGTAACGGTAGAGTAAAAATAGAAAACAAATCACCTGGCAGTGTAAAAAGCACTGCCAGAGTCATCTTAATCCTGTTTGAGCAAAACACTTTTGCCTTGCTTAAATATGATTAGATTAACATTTAAGATGAGGGGCAATACGATGAAAAAGAAAAAAGAAAAATTTAGACAGCCAAAACAAAAGAAGCATCGAAATCATCACCTGCGTTTTATGACAAAACTGATTTTATTACTGCTTTTGGTAACAGTCGGCATGGGGCTTTATTATAGTTATCAGTTGTTTTTTATTCCGGTTCATCAGGAAGTAAAAAGTGAAGATAAGGGACTGACAAAAGAACAAAAAGAAGTAAAACAGGAAAGAGAAGAATTAGAAAAACAAGAGCAGGAAAATAAGACTTCGATTGACTATATTGCAGATGGAAGTCAGGAGAAAGACGAATCTGTCGGAAAAATTTCAGATGAATCTGACGCGCTAAATGCATTAAAGGCACTGCAGGGAGAACTTGGAATTGCGGATGTCCAAGAAGAATATCGGGTTTCAGAAGTGAAAGAATTAGAAGATTTAACCGTTTACGAGATGCAGCAATACTATGAAGGAATTGAAGTCTATGGACGAAGTCTGATGGTAAGTGTAGATGAAAGTGGAAACCTTCAAAGCGTAAATGGAACGTATGAACAGCCGTCTAATGTGGCGGTGGAACCGGAAATTCAGGAATACGATGCACAGGAAGCAGCCGAAGCCTATTTAAAAGAAAATAAAGATACGGGCAGCTCAGAAGCTTCTGAAAGTTCAGAAAGTTCTTATTCCCTGCAAAGTCAGGGGTATGTAATCTGCTTTAATGAAAATAATGCAGCCGAAGCGGGATACTTGTTCTTTGTTGTAATGGGACCGCAAAATACTCCGACTCAGCAGATCTTTGTCAGCGGAAAAACCGGAGAAATTTTAGCAGATAACAGTTTAATTCTGACCGAGAAAGTAAGTGGAACACTTCAGGGACAGAAGTCTTCACAGACACTCGATTATGACAAACAGGGGGACGAATTTAAACTTTGGGATGAGAAACGCAATATTCAGGTTTATCGCACAACAAGTTCCGAATTTTTGAATGTCTATGTAAACTGCGATGAAATTCAATGGAAGACAGGAGAAATTCCAGATGCCGGAGCGGTTGATACGCTTGCAAATCTCCAAAAAGCGTATGATTATTATAAAGATACATTTGGAAGAGACGGAATTACAAATGATAAAAATGTTAAGCTGGATGCAATCGTTGGAATACAGAATGTAAGGGAAGGAAATGAAGTAACGGATTTTAGAGATAACGCTGCAATGAGTGGAACAGATACTATGTTGATTGGACAAAAAACAGACGGAAGTGCTACTTATGCAGCTGAACTTGATGTTATGGGACATGAATTTAATCATGGTGTGGTAAACGGTATGTCTACGCTTTTACAGGGAGTTTATTCTGATAATAATGCGAGGCAGCGTTCTTCTCAGCTTGCGATGGGAGAAGGGCTTGCAGATATTTTCGGAGAATTTGTAGAAGATTACAGCGATGATGGGAAATATAATGGCTCTTGCAGTTGGACAAATCCTGTCAGGAGCATGAACAATCGAACGGATATTTTAAATCATAATGGAATTTTGCAGGCAAAAGACTTTCAGGATGGAACAACCGACTGCCATCAGGGAGCAAGTTTAATTTCCTATCCTACTTATTTGATGGCAACCGGAGTAGATGGAGACAGCAAAAAAGCCATCAGCGATACCAAACAGCTTGCGAGTATGTGGTATACTGTGATTTCTCAGACTTCAAGTGCAACCGGTTTTAAAGAAATCCGGCAATTAATGGAAACCCATGCGCTTGGACTTGTATCAATGGGTCAGCTGACGAATGATCAGGTAGAGGGTGTTATCGATGCCTTTGACGAAGTTGCAATTGAACCGACGTATGATTATTGTCTGACCAACGATTCCGAAGTGATTGTCTATGGGGAAAATAATAAGCCTTATGATAATTATCGGATTCAGGTAAGCCGAAGATTCGGAGAAGAGGTATTAAACGAAGAAGTAAAAAGCAAGAAATTAAATCTGAAACTGGATGCCGGAATCTATAACGTGCTTTTGACGGATTTAAATAACGAAGATTTAACCAAAGAATTTACTTTGATTGTAAATGATGCAAAAAAAGGACAGAATATTTATCAAAAACAGGCGAAGGTCATGACTCAGTTTGGCGCAAATGTCAGAGATGTTGTGCTCACACTGGATGTATCAGGCAGTATGGGCGGAACTCCGATAGAAGAGACAAAAGAAGCAGCACAGAAATTCATTGATACCGTGTACGAAAAGAGTCCACAGACCAGAATCAGTATTATTACTTACAGCAGTGATGCGCAAAAGGTAGTCGATTTTACGAATGATAAAGCGAAATTAAAAAATGCGGTTTCCGGAATTTACAGTGGTGGCGGAACCAATATAGAAGCGGGTCTTAAAAAAGCGTATAAGCTAATAAAAGACGAAGAATCTTTGAAGAAAATTGTTGTCTTGATGAGTGATGGAGAGCCGACAGAAGGAAAACAGAAAGACGGAAGTTATCGGAAACCGATTCTCAGTATGGCCAACAAAATGAAACAGGATAACCTCATGGTGTATACACTTGGATTTTTCCATAATTTAGAGGGAGAAAATCTGGGAGAATGCAGACAGTTGATGGCAGATATTGCGTCGGAAGGTTATCATTATGAAGTCAGCAGTGCTGATTCGATTCAGTTTGTCTTTGAGGATATTGCACAACAGGTTGGCGGTGGAGAATATGTTTATATTAAGATTGAGTGTCCGGTTGATGTAACAGTGCAAAAAAATGGTGAAGTGTTACGGTCAGAAAAAGAAAATCAAAATATCCGAACAGGCTTTGGAACATTGTCCTTTGATGGAGAAAAAGATGAGATTAAGATTCTGAGACTGAAAAAAGACCAGAACTATGAAATCTGTATCAATGGAACCGGAGAAGGCGAAATGGACTACAGTATTGGATTTGTCGATGAAGATGGCACATATTCGGATATGCGAAATTTTGAAAAGATTCCGGTTACGAAAGAAATGCTGGCAGTGACCGATACCAAAGAAGGCAAAAAGACAACCCTTCAAGTCGATGAAAACGGCGATGGACGTTTTGAAAAAATTTACAGTGCAAAGAAAAACTCGACAGCAATAGAAGTTTCAAAAGAAAATCAGAAGAAAGTGCTGGTAGCAATAGGAATTGTTGTGCTTTTATGGATGATTTTAAAAATTCGTGCGGTATTGAAACGGGCAAAAGCAAATCGATACTGTAAATATTGTGGTAAGAAAATTACAAAAGAAATGAAATTCTGCGGAGAATGTGGCAGTCCGGTTGAGATACAGCCGTTATTCTTTGAAAAACATGCAAAAGAATCAAAAGGAAAACGAAAAGTAAAGCTTGCACTAATGGGACTTTTACTGTTATTCTGTGTATCGGAAACGATGATTTATCAGACGGCTTCAACGAAAGTTTATCGCTATGTGTGCCGGGGAAATTATACACTGGCAGAGAAAATGTATGATGGAAATGTAAAAGGTCATAAGATTTCCCAAAACTATCTGAATAATCTGCTTACCTATCATGAAAAACGTGTAAAAACAGCGTATCAGGCAGGTACAGTAAATGAAACTTATCTTACAGAAATTCAGGAGATTGTAAAGAAATTAAAATAAAAAAGACTTAGAATAAAAAACGCAAAATAAAAGACTCAAATAACAAAACTCAAATAAAAAAAGACAGAAAAAAGGAGACGAAAATGTACGATTATCTGGTAGTAGGTTCAGGTTTATACGGAGCAATTTTTGCTCATGAGGCAAAGGCATCAGGAAAATCCGTGCTTGTGGTGGAAAAACGCCCGAATATTGCAGGGAATGTTTATACGGAAAAAAGGGAAGGGATTCAGGTTCACCGGTATGGTGCACATATTTTCCATACCAATAATAAAAAAGTCTGGGACTACATAACCGGATTTGCCGAATTTAACCGTTTTACGAACAGTCCGGTGGCAAATTATAAGGGAGAATTGTATTCTCTTCCATTTAATATGTATACCTTTAATAAGATGTGGGGAGTGGTAACCCCGGAAGAAGCGCAGGCAAAAATTGAAGAACAGCGAAAAGAAATCATTGGAGAACCAAAAAATCTCGAAGAACAGGCGATTTCTTTAGTCGGACGTGACATCTATGAAAAATTGATTAAAGGCTATACTGAAAAACAATGGGGACGAGACTGCAAAGACCTGCCGGCATTTATTATTAAGCGTCTGCCGGTGCGCCTGACCTTTGATAATAATTATTTTAATGCACTCTATCAGGGAATCCCAATGGGAGGATACACAAAAATGGTAGAAAATTTATTAGAGGGCATTGAAGTACGCTTAAATACAGATTATCTTGAAAACAAAAAAGAACTGGATGCGCTTGCCAAAAAAGTGGTTTATACCGGTCCGATTGATGCCTATTTTGATTATGAACTGGGATATCTGGAATACCGCAGTGTACGCTTTGAAACGGAAACGCTGGATAAACCGAATTTTCAGGGAAATGCGGCAGTAAATTACACCGATAAAGAGACACCATGGACCCGTATTATCGAGCATAAATGGTTTGAATTTGGAAAAGATGAAAATGGGGAAGAGCTTCCGAAAACCATTATCAGCCGAGAATATTCTTCTGAATGGAAACCGGGAGAGGAACCTTACTATCCGGTAAATAATGAAAAAAATGCAGCACTCTATGCCAGATATAAAGAGATGGCAGAAAAAGAAAATAAGGTAATTTTTGGCGGACGACTCGGAGAATATAAATATTATGATATGGACCAGGTGATTCTGGCGGCGCTTGATCGGTGTGAAAAAGAATTTAACCAAGTCAAGTAAGTCCCCTGCTTCAATTACGAAAAGTAATAAGCAGCGGATTGCGAATATCCGCCTGACCCGAATCAGGTAGTAAAGTGGATTGCGAATATCTGCTTAAGAAATAGAGGAAAAATAATGGGAAGACCAAGAAAAAATCCGGAGTACAATCCGGAAGAACAGTTTCAAAAAATGCTGGAGGACGTAAAAGGTGCTTATGAGAATGCAGATTCCCTGCGTTCTCTGGCATCAGAATTAAATATGACATTGTTAAAGCTTCGGAAATTACTGATTACAGCAGGCATTTTTACTTCGGATATCTGTATGGAGGTGAATCAACTGCATGAACAGGGAAAGACGATTCCGGAGATTATGAAAATTACAGGGCTTTCAAGAGCTTCTGTTCATTCTTATCTGCCTTATGTCAGGGGAATTTATAATACAGAAGAATTAAGTCTGGATGCAAAGCGCTGTCGGATGTATCGCGAACGGATGGAACGTGTAAGAAATCTGCAGTTAAATCCAATTCCAAAAAGATTATGGGAAACGTTGGTGATCTTTGAAGATTATCCATTTCGAAGAGAGACAAATGAGTTATTTCGCTATCAGGTATCTGAAGCAGGTAAAAATCCGAAGAAACTGTTTTTCAAAAACGGAGAGCATGAGTGGGTACTGGAATGGAGAGAAATCCGTAAAGGCTTAAAAGAAGGAACAGAAAACCTTTATATCAAGGCAATTTTCAGCAGATTTGGTTTGGAAGATATGGCTTAGAAGATATGAATAAATAGAATGTGCTTTACCGTAAAAACGATTTATCTAATATTTTTTTTAATTGTTCAGATTTTATTGTTTTTTAAAAAACAGTGTGCTATGATGATTAATTGATATAGAAGTAGTATGTAGAACAGGATGAATTATGCCCTTGGTGCAATAGTAACCATTACCGTAAAAAGAACAGATGGTACAAAATTACAGATGATAATGGTGTGGGAGATATTTCAGCGGCTGACTATCGGTCAAAATTACACTATTTAAAGTAGTAACAAAAGAATAAGCAGAGGGGATGAGTAAATAGGAGATATTTATTTATTCCCTTTTTTGATTTTATGAAAGAATTTGAGAGTTAGAGATTTTTTCCTGGAGTTAAAAAGAGAAACGGAAAGATAAAAGGAGGTGACAGCCCATGTCCATGGAGACTCTGAATGTTATCCAGTTTATAGAACTTTTAATAGGATTTCTTGGATTTACAGTTGGATTACCTGCTCTTGTTTTTTATAAAAAAGTGAAGCATTTTCAGGCGTCGGTTCGTTTTTTGATTTATTTTGTTATAGGAAATTTTTATATTATCAATTTAGTTCAGGTGTTGGAACTCGTATATGTTTCGTATCGAATTACATTAATATTGTTTACAATACTTCCGGTTATAATTGCAGTTATAAAAATTTACAAAATTCCAGTCTGGTCTTATATAAAAAAAATAGGAAGCGAGCTTCATCATTATATTTTGCGGGAATTAGGCTTTCGTAGTTTTTTGAGACACAGACTGAAAGAAGTGTGTAAAGCTTTCAAATTTTTGCTTCATCAGGCGGTACGTTTATTAAAGGAGCTATGGCTGGATCTTCCGTTTTTATGTATTTTGATTTATCTTATCTGGAAAATCTGTGGAGACGGAATCTTAAATAACTGGGGGTATGGTGCTTCTGATGTTACGGTGCATAACTACTGGATTAATGGATTAGTTGAAAATAAATTATATATTGCCGGAATTTACCCAATGGGGATGCACTGTATGTTGTATTATCTGGCAACCGTTTTAAATATTCCTGTTTATGTGACGCTGCGTCTGTTCTGGCTGGTTCAGTACAGCATGATTGTATTTATGTTGTTAGTGTTTTTAAAAGGATGCTGTAAAACAAAATTTCTCCCGTATTTGGGAGCGATTGGCTTTGTGGGATTAAAATATTTCCTGGAAATTTCTTACTCACGATTTGAGGCAACACTTCCACAGGAATTTGGAATGTTATATATTCTTCCTGCGATTTATTTTTTACTGGAATATTTTAAAACCAGAAAAATGGAATTAGAGAATGGAGAAAATAAAATCCGATGCTGTTCCTCCTGGAATCTGATTGGTTTTGCAATGAGTTTTTCTCTGACGTTATCGTCACACTTTTATGATTCGATTATTGTCGGAATTATCTGCGTGGGAATTGCAATTGGATATAGTGCGTGGATTTGGAGAAGAGGATATTTGTTCCGAATTATAGTTTCCGGAGTGATTGGAGTGTTCATGGCACTGCTTCCGATGGCAGTTGCATTTTTGACAGGGAAAGAACTTCAGGGTTCAATGTACTGGGCAATGAGTATTATAGGGTTAAAGAAATATACGGTACTTGTGTTTAGAATTCTTTGTTTTGCTGTAGTTGCAACAACAATTGTGGGTATCGTTTTTTTAATTAGGGGAATTAAAAAAAAGACAATTTCTTTTACGGAAAACAGACCAATCCATACAGAGGCAAAAGTGCTTTTAATTATTTTTAAATTATTTGGAGTATTGCTTTTAGCAGTTCTGTTGTTTCTTGGATGGAGAGAAAAAGAAATTGTTTTTTGGGGACTCAGCCAGTATGTATTTGATTTAACCGATTTTAATTGGATGCTATATGCGGTTGGAATTGCAGTGATAGTTGGAATTGTACAGAGTTATCTTATGAAAAATATGGAGGGCGCTGCTCTCTTATCTCTGTTATCAGCGGAAGTAATGCTGGGAATAATTCTGGTAAGTGATAAGTTAGGATTGCCGGTTTTAATGGAAAATTATAGAGTTTGTGTTTATTTTTCTTATTTAATTCCAGCTGTATTTATTTTGGCATTGGACAATTTGATAGGAAGTTTGTGTTTCAACCGTTTGATGAAAATTCAAAAAGTAATAGCATTTGGTATGGTGATTATTTTATTAGGATATGGTGCAAAAGAGGGATGGGTGAAAGAATCTTTTGGTGGTGGAGATTTGGAAATGAATGAAGCGATTCTTTGTACCACGAATATTTTAAAAGAGAATAAAGGGAAAAATGATACTTGGACTATTGTTTCAGAAAATGATGAATTGCAAATGGTAGAGCTTTATGGTCGTCATGCAGAAATCATTACTTTTTTAGAACAGATGGAACACTGGAATCAGACAAAGGAAATTCTGATACCTACAGAAAGGGTTTATTTTTATATAGAGAAAAAGCCATTAAATTATGCAGATGAGTATGAAGGAAAAATTCCGGAAATCTCAGAAAAACAGGCTAAGAAAGCACTTCCGGAAAGTACAGGAATGAATGCTTATAGTGGTACAAATCGTTCGATTACGATGTCCAGAATGTACTACTGGGCACAGGAATTTCAGAAACTCTATCCAAATGAATTCAAAGTTTATTTTGAAGATGAAAATTTTGTTTGTTACTATATTGAACAGAATGTCTATCGCTTGTATAATTTTGCAATTGATTATGGATATAATTAAAAGAATCCGGAGATAAAGGGGTAAAAATAAAAAAACAAAAGAAAATGGAGTAAAGAATGGATATTATGCTTGTTGGTGGAGCTTCACCACTGATGAAAAAACTTTCTTTAAAATTACATAAAGAGGGACATCGGATTTTTGTTTTATCGGGAAGCCGAGACCCGCAGAATCATTATGAACATGTATTTGAGCGTTATGATTTTTCTTATGACAGAGCATCCGTAGAAGAGGTGTTTCGCAGTGTAAATCCGGATGTGACAATTTTGATGGGAGCTTATGACTCAAATTATCCGGGAAGGGATTTTAGAAGAGAAGCTGTAGCGTATTCGGCAGGACTTCAGAATCTTTTGCTTTCGTGGTCTGCCTTAAAAAAAAGCAGATTGATTTATCTTTCTTCCGTAGAAGTTTATGGAGGGAGATATCCGAGTGCCGTTTCCGAACAGGATAAGCCAAGACCGAGAGGCGTTCGACCGCGTATGCTCTATCAGGGAGAAGAAAGCTGTCGTTTTTATCAGGAAGAACTGTCAATGGATGTTGTGATTCTGAGACTGGACTGGCTGCATGACGTTTCCTGTAGTATGAAAGAGGCATTAAGCAGTATCTGTGGAAGAAAATGTCTGGATGCCTTTCGAGATGGTTCTGTTTCTTATCGAAGAAATTATGCCTATGCGCTGACTTATATGGGAGATGCAGTAGAGAGTATTTATAAAGTTGTGGCATGCAAAGAACATCAGGAATCGTTATATCATATTTCTTCATCGGAGGCATATTCCGAACATGATATTGTAAAAAAAGTCGGAGAAGTGCTTGGAGAGAAGATAGAACAGATTGATAATACCGTGGGAGAGCAGCATCAGCTTATTTTATCCAATGAACGTTTTAAGACTGAGTTTGGATTTAAGGTCTGGTGCAGACCGGAAGAGACAATAGAAAAAACGCTTCGGTATATGAAACAGCACGGCAATAAATTCTTAGATGCAGACCATCCCGGAATGGATATCTGGCATAAATTGTATTATGCCATGACAAGTACACTGGGAGCATTAGTTCCGTATCTTGAAAATCTAATCCTATTTATTCCGTTTTTTATGTTAAATAATCGTGCAACGGACAGTCAGTATTTTTCAAAGATTGATTTTTATTTGTTATATGTATTGTTATTTGCGGTTGTATATGGACAGCGTCAGGCAACCTTTTCCGGACTTTTGGCAATCGCAGGTTATCTGTTTCGACAGATGTATACCCGCTCCGGACTTGCGGTTGTAACGGATTATAATACTTATATATGGATTGCGGAAATCTTTATTGTTGGTCTTGTAGTTGGATATATGAAAGACAGCCTGCTGTTTTTAAAAGAAGAAAAAGAACAGGAAGTTGGTTTTTTATCGGAGCAGGTCACGGATATCGGTGACATTAATGACAGTAATCTCAGGGTAAAAGAGGGATTAATTGATCAGGTGATTAATTATGATAACAGTCTGGGTACGGTATATGATGCAACGGAACAGCTGGAACAGGAACAGTCGGTTGAAATTTTCTTTTGTGCGTTAAATATGATTCAGAAGCTGATGGATTGTCCGGATGTTGCAATTTATCGTGTTAACAAAGAAAAGTATGCGAGACTCTTTGCTTATAGTTCTGCAAAAGCAGCTTCTATGGGAAGTACCGTTTATCTGCCGGATAAGAAACCTCTGGATGAGGCATGTAATGAGAACAGGGTTTATATTAACCGTTCCATGGAAAAAGAGTATCCAATGATGGCATATAATGTGGAATCAGAAGAACAGATGGAGATTCTGATTATGTTATGGAGTATTCCTTTTGAACGAATGACCATCAATGAAGCAAACAGGCTGATTGTAATCGGAAAACTGATTCAGACTTCTGTCAGAAGAGCGGACCGTTATCTGGAAGCATTGTCAGAAGAACGTTATCATAGCGAAAGTCAGATCTTGAAAGCTTCAGCTTTTGAGGAATTAGTAGGAGCATATCGAAAGGCAAGTAAAGAAAAACTGACAGAATATGTACTGCTTCAGATTGAAGTGGAGGGCAAAAATGAAAAAGAAACCGTGGATAAATGTACTTTGCTGCTTCGGGAATCGGATTATATTGGAAATCTTTCGGACGGAAAGTTGTACTTGTTATTAACAAATACCGATTTGAAAGGCTGTAGTTTTGTACAAAATAAATTAAAACAAAATGGGGTTGCCTCCAGCATTAGCGAGGAGGGAGGATTATGATGCACGCTAGCTATTGGTTTCTAATTTTGTTGATTTTAAATACGTTAACTGCATTGCTTTATTTAATCTGGTATCTGTTTTTTAAACAGGATAAAGATAACCGAATCCAGTATATCATGCATACGATAGTGATGATACTTTGTCCTTTAGTAGGTCCGTTGTATTTTCTGCTTGGATTTTTAAAGTATCATTTTATGAAATTGGGAGAAAGAGATTTATCAGATGTAGAGTTTGCAAAAAAAAGACATGTTTCCCGTGTAAAAGCAGATGAGGAAAGAGAGCGAAATATTGTGCCGATTGAAGAGGCTATTTCCATTTCAGATCAGGAGAAAAAACGAGAAAATATGTTGAATGTTTTATTAGGGGAAACAGATAATTCTCTGGCCTCTATTTCAGTTGCTTTAGACAGTGATGACTCTGAGGTGGCGCATTATGCGGCATCTTTCCTGCAAAGTAAAATGGATGAATTCAGAGAGCATGTAAGACAGGCAAAATTAAGTATTTCATCAAAGGACATAAAAGACGAGGAATGTCAGGAAGAAATAAAAATCTTGGTTGGATACATGAATCATACGCTGAAGCAGAATATTTTGACGAGCATAGAACAGGAAGATTATGTGCATCAGATGGAAGCATTATGTGAACAGCTCTATGAAAATGCAAGGGAAAAGTTAGAAGTAACTGATTATAGTTTTCTGCTTCAAAGATTAATCGAACAGAAATTTTATGAAGAAGCTGAGAAGTGGGCAGAACGGTTTATGACACAGTATCCGGATGAATTGAAACCGTATACGCTGTGTATGAAATTATATTTTGAAATGGAACAAAAAGAAAAATTCTTTGAAGTATTGGACAAATTACGGGCTTCTTCGATTGTCATTGACAATCAGACACTGGAATTAATTCGTATCGTACAAAGGTAAAGAAAAAGGAGGAAAAGAAATGCTTTCAAAACGAAATTTTGGAATGATGATGACGATTATCCTGGTAATATTAATCCTTTTCCTCTCATCGGCGGTATTAAGAGAGTATTTTAATGATTATAATGAGAATCATTC
>OGMH01000678.1_pt1 | contig 16076 bp, 20 predicted proteins | sample 1573191 | NCBI WGS metagenome assembly OGMH01 (sample SAMEA2581978, study PRJEB24529) | metagenome | biome: Human gut stool | place: China | collected 2011 | reverse complement strand
TGTGAACCGGAACCTATTGCCCAAACACTCTGCTCCATTCCTCATATGGGAGGAGCGTATACTAAATACGGTATTTGCCGCTTAGACTGCATTACCACCGTAGTGGACGCCTTACGTCTGCAAAGTGAATTTTCTTGCGGAGATGACTTGACACGCAAAGGTATTGATGAGGAAGATATAGAGAACCTCATCATTCAGCAGATCGAGTTCTGTAATATTATCCTGCTGAACAAAGCAGCAGAAGTACAGCCCGAAGAATTAAAACGTATCAAGCAGATTATCCGCACCTTGCAACCCGGTGCCGAAATTATAGAGTGTAATTATGCAGATGTAGACCTGGATAAGATTATCCATACCCACCTCTTTAACTTTGAACGTGCCGCAACTTCCGCCGGATGGATTCGTGGCATAGAGCAACAAGTAAGCGAAGAGGAGGAAAAAGAGGCGCATTACCATCATGAAGAGGGTCATCATCACCACCATCACGAAGGAGGTGAAGTAGAAGAATACGGTATTGGCACATTTGTCTACTACCGCCGTCCTGCATTCGACATTCATAAGTTCGACCACTATGTCGCTACCAAATGGCCCCGCAGCGTTATCCGCGCCAAGGGTGTCTGCTACTTCAGCCACAACCGCGACATGTCCTTCCTCTTTGAACAAGCAGGTATACAGAAGAAAATAACTGAAGCCGGACAATGGTATGCCACCGCCCCCGAAGAAGACATGATAGAACTGATGCGCCAAGAACCGGGATTGCTAAGAGACTGGGACGAACAATACGACTACCGGAAGCTATGCTTATGGAATTCTTTAACAGTGCAGTGGACGTTCTGAAGACTCTGGTTGTGGCATTGGGTGCCGGTCTGGGCGTGTGGGGTGCCGTCAACCTGATGGAGGGTTACGGCGGCGATAACCCCTCCGCAAATGCTCATGTGCCATAAAGAAACACGCAAGAATTTGATTGACAGCATCCACTATTCCATAGCAACAGCGAGTTGCTTGTTAAAATAAGGTTTGCAGTTTTATAATAAATAATAACATATTCCTTAGGAGGGACAGACATGGAAACACGAGATATTCTCAAGAATTTGCGTGAAAAAAATAAACTTACAAAAAGTCATTTGAACGGTACTACAAAATGAGAAAAAGCGCTTGACTCTACATCTGTTGTAGATGTTATAATACGGGTAATTTAACAAAAAGGAGGATTAGGCAATATGGAAAAGAACCTTACGACAGGTAGTGTGTTCAAAAATGTTGTATTATTCTCATTGCCGTATCTGCTCTCGTATTTTCTTCAAACGCTCTATGGCATGGCTGACCTATTTATCATCGGACAGTTCGAGGGTGTAGCCAGTACTACCGCTGTTTCTATCGGCTCACAAGTGATGCACATGCTTACGGTTATGATTGTAGGGTTATCGATGGGAACAACTGTCAGCGTCGGTCAGGCAGTGGGAGCAGGAAAGCAAAAACAGGCAGCGCATAACATCGGGAATACGGTAATATTGTTTCTGGTGGTTTCCATTGCACTTACGGCCATCCTGTTATCCTTTGTTCATCCCATTGTCGTTGCCATGTCTACGCCAGCGGATGCGGTGAGCGGTACGGTCACCTATTTGACCATTTGCTTTATCGGGATTCCGTTTATTACATCCTACAACATCATCAGTTCTATTTTTCGAGGGTTGGGCGACAGCAAAAGCCCGATGTGCTTTATTGCCACAGCCTGTGCTGCCAACATCGCTTTAGACTATCTTTTTATGGGTGTGCTGCACCTTGGGCCTGCGGGCGCAGCCCTTGGTACAACTCTCTCTCAGGCAATTAGTGTAGTTGTTTCCCTTACCGTTATTTTGAAACGCAGGAGCATCGTTCTGAAAAAAAGCGACTTTAAGCCTTGCCGTGTGGTCATGGGAAAAATTTTGGGGATCGGCATCCCAATTGCGTTTCAGGACGGCCTGATTCAAGTTGCTTTTATTATTATCACGATTATTGCCAATCAGCGTGGACTGAATGACGCAGCGGCGGTCGGGATTGTGGAGAAAGTGATCAGTTTCCTCTTTTTGGTCCCCTCCTCTATGCTGTCTACCGTTTCTGCCTTGGGAGCGCAAAATATCGGTGCGGGCAAACCGGAGCGGGCCATTCAAACGCTGCGCTATGCGGTGATGCTCGCCGCAGGCTTTGGTGTGCTTGTTTCTATCGCGATCCAGTTTACAGCGGAAGGCATCGTTTCGCTGTTCACCAATCCCAGCACTGTGGACGGAGCGGCGGTGGTCCGTTTAGGCGGCCAGTATCTGCGTGGTTACATTTTTGACTGTATTTTTGCTGGCATTCATTTTAGTTTTAGCGGCTTTTTTTGCGCATGCAGGAAATCCGGCCTGTCGTTTTTACACAATATTCTCGCTATTGTATTGATGCGTGTGCCTGGCGTTTATGTTACTTCAAAATTATTCCCGGCAACGCTTTTCCCGATGGGACTAGCTACTGCGGCAGGCTCACTGATATCTGTCGTGATCTGCCTAATCGCCTTTGGAGTCATACGGCGCAAATCAACACTTGTTCTGGTGGAGGAGTAAAATATGGATCGGAAAAATCTCTTCTCAATAGGTGAAGTGTCAAAATTGTTTCATATTAGTGTTAGTAGTTTGCGGCACTATGAAAAGCTCCTTGACTACATCACAAAAGAACAGATACAGATTGTTGGTTTTTCGCGAGAAATCACGCTCATAGACTATGGCCACAATTCTGTGATGATTGATGCTTGACAGTCTCCTTCGGGTTCGCTATAATAATAAACGTAAAATTTTAGTGGACTTTTCCGGATTCGGTCATCTTTTTGCCACACAGCTATCTTGTGATAGTTGTGTGGCTTTTTTGCTGCCTGTATCTCGGAAGTATTAGCAGAATGGAGAACTATATCTGTATGGAAAATAATTTTTTGTCTCTTATCAAGACGCGCCGTAGTGTACGGGCTTATAAATCGGAACCTGTCCCTTCCAAGGCTTTGGACGCTGTACTGGAAGCCGGTCAGCCTGCGGCACGCAAACAAAACTATATTGTTCGGACAATTTGTGGAAAAGAGGGAAAGTATGCAGACCAATAACAAAATGGCGGTTGCGCCCGTTGGAAAACTTATCTGGCAAATGTCGATACCGCCGCTGATTTCCATGTTTCTGCAATATTCCTATAATCTGATAGATAGCGCGTTTGTAGCGCGGCTGAGTGAAAATGCTTTGACGGCGGTTTCCCTGTCGTTTCCCATTACAACTTTGATGAATGCGGCATCTATCTGGATTGGCGTTGGTGTGAATGTACTGATAGCAGGGTATCTTGGACAGAGAAAGCAGAATGAGGCAAATACTACCGTCACACATGGATTGTTACTGGCCTTTGGAATTGGTGCTTTGCTCAATCTTCTGTCATTGCTGATTATGAAACCCTACTTTGGGGCATTCACCAATAACGAAGAAATTTATCAGTTGAGTATTGCCTATATGAGCGTATGTTCGTTCATGCAAATTCCCAACATGGTGCATATCGCAATCCAGAAGATGATACAGGCTACTGGGAACATGGTTGCTCCTATGTGGTTCCAGATTGCAGGAGTGGTCGTTAATTTTGTATTTGACCCACTACTAATTTTTGGTATTGGTGTTTTTCCAGCTATGGGAATCCGTGGCGCTGCGGTGGCTACTGTTGCGGGCTATTTGTTATCCATGATTTTGGCATTTGCCTTGCTGCTGGGCAAAAAGCAAAAAGTGCGGATAAAGATCAAAGAATTTCATATACAAAAGTGGATGATTGCCCGTATATTCACCCTTGGCTTACCATCTTTCATTATGAATGCCCTCAGTTCGTTTATGGTGACATTCGTCAATCTGTTTCTGGTGGCGTATTCCGATACGGCGATTGCATTCTTTGGTGCGTATTTTAAGGTGCAGCAGCTGATCGTTATGACAGTAAACGGCTTGATTCAGGGCTGTTTGCCTATTATGCGGTTTAACTACAGTGCGGGAAACAGAGATAGGCTGCACTCCGCTTTCCTATACGGAACCGCTTTGGTCTCCGGTATGATGATACTGGGAACATTGACCGTCAACTTCTTTCCGGAACAGCTTTTGGAATTATTTACAGCATCGGAAGCCATGCGCTCCTTTGGAATATCCGCTATGCGAATTATGGCGGCAAGCTATCTGTTTTGCGGTCTCTCTACCATGATTTCCACCTATTTTCAGGCGACAGAAAAAGTAGGTTCCAGCATAGCGATTCAATTATGCAGACAACTGCTTTTCCTTGTTCCTGCCTTATGGTGTCTGGACAAATTATTCCAGCTGAATGGAATCTGGCTTGCATTTCCTGTTGCGGAAACCGCCACTATGCTCATTGCGCTCGTAATAATGGCATGGCATCGCCACAAAAATATCTTATAACATGTTCCAAGGAGGAAAAATGATGAACGATACTTTTATGAAAGAAAAACCGGTATTGCCGTTGATTTTATCCATGAGCCTGCCTATGGTTTTATCCATGCTGGTTAATTCTCTATACAACATTATCGACAGCTTTTTCGTCGCGCAGATAAGCGAGGAAGCTATGACGGCATTATCACTGGTTTACCCGGTTCAAAATTTTATCAATGCTGTTGGAATCGGATTTGGCGTTGGAATCAACGCAGTGATCGCCTTCTATCTAGGCGCTGGAGATAACAAAAAAGCAGATCAAGCTGCCACGCAGGGACTTGTGCTTGCCATGATTCACGGCATTGTTATGACAGTCTGCTGTATTACAATGATGCCGGCTTTTTTAGGAATGTTTACTTCATCCAAGACAGTGATTGAACTTGGCGTCCACTATTCTGTTATTGCGTTCGCTTTTACATTGGTTATTATTGTTGGTGTTACATTCGAGAAACTATTCCAAGCTGTAGGAAACATGAAAACAACCATGATCAGCTTGATGTGTGGGTGTATAACAAACATTGTCTTAGACCCCATTTTGATTTTTGGCTATGGTCCATTCCCTGAAATGGGAATCGAAGGCGCCGCACTGGCAACCGGCATCGGGCAGGCCTTGACACTTGCGATTTATCTGGTCGTTTATTTTGTGCGGCCAATTCGCGTGCATATCCGCAGGCAGTACATTTTGCTCAGCAAAAAGATGGTAATAAAGCTGTACTCCATCGGCATTCCCGCAACCTTGAATCTTGCGCTCCCATCTCTTTTGATTTCGGCGCTTAATGCTATTTTGGCGGTATATTCCGAAGTGTATATTCTGGTTTTGGGAATCTATTATAAATTGCAGACATTCATCTATCTTCCGGCTAATGGCATTGTTCAGGGGATGCGCCCATTGATCGGCTATAACTACGGTGCGGGGGAGAACAAAAGAGTCAGCCAGATTTATAAAATCGTCTTGTGCATGAGCGGTATCATTATGGTGCTTGGGACAGTAATATGTCTGCTAATCCCCGGCCAGCTTATTGGGCTGTTTACCCACACAGAAGCGACAATCCAGATCGGGAAAACAGCCCTGCGTATCATCGGCGCCGGTTTTATCGTCTCGGCGGTTTCCGTTACATCTTCCGGCGCACTGGAGGGACTTGGAAAAGGCATTCCTTCATTACTGATTTCACTTTGCCGGTATGTTGTGGTTATCATCCCAACTGCATTTTTACTCAGCAGGCTTTTCGGAGCGGTTGGCGTTTGGAATGCGTTTTGGATCACGGAAGCGATTACAGCAATCATTTCTATTTGTGTTTACTACAAGGCAATAGCAAAAAGCCAGCTGAGCCAGTCAACAGTAAAATGAACGTTGCTTTGCGCCGCCGTTGACAGCCCCGTCTGCCTTTGCAGATAGGCAATCAAGGGGATGTCGCACTAAGAAATTAGTGCGTTGCCCCTTTTTCTCCTAAGAATGATTCTGTGCGGTTACTCAGTCAGTTTGTAGAGGAGATGGATTTGACTGATTTATATTCTACTTATGATAGAATAAATTCTTTATCGCCAAGAACACTTTTGAAGATTGTTTTATACTCTTACATGAATGGTGATTATTCATTCCGTTCTATGGAATTAAACTGCAAAAGAGATATCAATTTCATGTTTTTTTTAGAAGGGCATTCTGCACCTGACCATGCAACACTTGCACGATTCAGGAGCATTCATTTTGCCCCTTGTTCTAAGCGTATTCTCGCAGAAGTTGTATCGGATGAACCGGAGCATTCAGGCTGAAGGCTCGTTTGGAGACATTTATTTCCTTTAAAAAGTGCCTGAATTTAGAAATATCAAAATAAAAATTTTTAAAACCTATATAGGTTTATTAAAGTACGCCAATTTTTGGAACATCCCATTCATTTTAATAAATAGTAGCTTAAAAATCGTATTTTTATAGGAAAAAGAGGCACCAAGAACAAGCTGGCAAATCAGATGGATAACTTATCTGTATCGGACGAGTATTATGACAAGAAGTATGAGGATATGCAGGTGCGTCTGGATAAACTTTATGATGAGATAGAGGAAATTGAAATTTCCATTGAAGCAGTGGAGACAAGACTGTATAATATTAAGCAGGAAAAGATATCCGGTGATAATGTGTATCAGTTCTTATTATTCTTCTATAATCTGTACGACAGATTTACAGATATGGAGAAGAAGATATTTATGAAGAGCTTCCTCGAGGAAGGAAATATCTATGAAGCAGAACAAGAGGATGGCAGGATTTTAAGAAGTCTCAAGTTCCGTTTTCCTGTATTTTTCAATGAACAGGAATTATATGAACTTGATTGGGACAATGAAAGTACCGTTGAATCTGTGCTCCTTATGAGACGGGCAAAGCGGTAATTGAACAGAGTTAGGAGAGAAAAAACGTATGAATCCAATTGTTTCGTTGTTTATGTTTAGTTGTGGTGATTATGAGAAAGTAAAACAGGATGTATGGGAAGAAAACTGGAAAGCCATGCGGCTGTATTCTGTTGTGGCACTTGTTGCCTTTGGAGTCATAACGCTGGTGAGTGTGTTTTCTCTGAGTATCGGAAAATTTAAATGGGTGTATCTGGTCTATACGTTCCTTTCTTTGGTCTATTTTTGCATTTCTCGTTGTCAACTTAGAAGCTTCTTGGGGAAAAAACTGGTTGTATACAGCTTTTTTGCCGCGCCGCTGCTGTTTACCGCTAGAACGGCGGTCATGAACGGGCTGATTCTGAGCAGTATGCTGCTCTATATCGGACTTGCTTTCTTTGCGCAGCACAACCCAATTCTATCCAAAAACCTAGCGGATGTTATTCTGTACGGGGTGCTGAGTATGCTTCTGACTGCCACGGTGATGCGAAGAAAGCTCCAGAGAATCCTGTACCATAAGGAAATGGAAACATTGGAAGTCAGCAAGCGCAAATCGCAGGAACGAATCCTGAATTACGAGAGATTCCTCACGGACATGGTTCGGTATGCCGCTTCAGAAGAAAATCCGGACAAAGTACTGAATCAACTGGTGGAGTATATCGGACAGCGTGTGACCGCCGATCGAGCGTACATCTTTGAACAGAATGACCGCGGGACGTTTGACAACACCTACGAGTGGTGCAAAGCGGGCGTACCCAAAAAAAAGATAACTTGCAGGATGTGCCGTATGAAGGCATCATTGAAACATGGTTTGCACAATATCAAGATTCCAACAATGTCATCATCCATGACATTGAAGAATGCAAAAAAACAAGCGAAGCCATCTATGAACGGCTGAAACTTCAGGGTGTCAATACCCTTGTGACAGGGCCAATCAAAATCAACGGCAAGATGGTCGGATTCTACGGTGTGGACAATCCTCCCAAAGAGAAACTGCATGAGATCTCGAATCAGATAAATATGATCGAGTTTATGATCTCTTTTATGATAAGACTGCGCAATAATGCAGATGTACTGGAGCACAGTGCATTATATGACCAGCTCACAGATTGTAAAAACAGAAAAGCACTGGATTGGGCGTACACAGAAAAGCTGGAGAAGTACTTTCCCCTGGCGGTTGTCATGTGCGACCTAAATGGCCTAAAGGAAATAAATGACCAAAAGGGACATGACGCCGGTGATAAATTCATTGTGCAGGCCGCACAGACACTGAAATCTGTGTTCGGAAAGCGTCATGTGTATCGGCTTGGCGGAGATGAGTTCATTGCGGTTCTGCCAAACATCACACATCCGGCGTTTCAGAAACTACTGGAAATGGCAAAAAGCCAACTGGGTGCTACCGCATCCCTCGGTACGACGATAAGCGGCACAAAGGACACAGATTTTGAGTCGCTTCTGAAAGCCGCAGATGCGGAAATGTATGAAAACAAGAAGCAATACTACATCGTGACAGGAAAAGAGCGGAGAAAGCACAGCTTGTGAGAGGGAAAGACCGTGAACCTGATAATTGAATTATAAAAAAAGGAAGAGATATTAACTCTGGCATGTTGATATCTCTTTTTTCGTGAAAGAAAAGACTACTCTGCAATTGTCCATAAAATGAAGAGTAGCCTGATCCAATGCCCGGATGGAGGGTGATGCATCTCCTGTATTTAGGGGGGCAAAAGGGGGTGCAATCGTTTCCTTGTATCAAAATGGTGGTTACGATGAATCTCGTAACTACCATTTTGATACAATTCAACGCATTATGATAGTGGGAAAAGGGCAGAACATGCGGTGTTTCAGCCGTTTCGAGTGGAAATTTGGCATCAGGTGGGATATTGAGTTTAATCTTATTTTAGAGAGAAAAGAGTTAGTTGCATACCCTTTTAACGATATATGGCGAATCGTTAAAAGATACGTGAGCGGAGTTTTGCTTTTTAAGAAAAAAGTGACATATTTTTCGTTCACAAGACATATATATTATAAGGGGGTGTTTGCGATGAAACGAAGGCAAATTATAGCAGATGAAAGATGGAAGGTGTACATAAAAGATAACGGTATTTGTCAGATATGCGGAAAGCCACTGACATACGAGGAGATGACTATTGATCATATCATTCCGCTGGTTCATGGCGGAGTAAATCAGATATCTAATTTTCAATGCGCATGTAGATCATGTAATCAATTCAAGCAGAATTTTTCCCAAACAGAATTTTACGAAATGATAACAGAGATATATTGGTATCAGACCAAAATGAAATGCGGAGCAGACTTTACGGAAAAGTTGAATAGGCTATTGCTGGCAAAGTGATAAGCTGGACCGGGACAGGAGAAAATATGTGATGAAAAATAGAAAATTGAAAGTATATGAAACGGAATACCAGATTAATAATCCGGATGGTTTGGGGTATTGTAGGAAAAAAAGTGTTTCTATCCCGCAGATTCGATTGCAAGGAAAATGGTTACAGGAATGCGGCTTTGAACCAGGAAGTCAAGTGCAGATTCAATGCGAATGTGGTAAACTGGTAATAACTAAAGAATCGTAGTCAGGAGGGCTGCATAGTGGAGAATCAACTGGGAAAAAATATAAGACATCTTCGAGAAGTAAATGGGGAAACATTAGAAGAGCTTGGGAGTAAAGTATTTTTGAGTAAAACGACTATCAGTGGATATGAGGCAGGAAGAAGAAAACCTGATTTTGATAAACTGGTTGTTATAGCAAAGCACTTTGGGAAGACTGTTGATGAACTTTTACATACGGACTTAACAGGGATACAAGCAAGTGACATCAATGATAAATCTGTTTCAGATATCATAGAAATCTACAGAAAAATATTTCCATTATTCTCATCGGAGGAGACCATGAGAAATAGCAGATTCAGGAGTGCATATCGTCTTTGTGAGAAGGTTCTGGAAGCATTTGCCAAAGGTGAAAATTTGAGGGGGCATATTGTAGATGATATTTGGGATTGCTTTTTGCATGCAGTAGATGAAACAGAAGCACTGGAAGCTGTAGCCAATCTCGTGTGGTCTATATTTCTTTGGTGGTCACAGATCAACGATATACAGAAAATGTTAGCTTTGCAGAATAAGCTGCAGTCCAATCGGATTGATATGAAAGGGGTCATACAGAAATATCAGGAGACTCAGAGAACTGCTGAAGTGAGTGAGAAGAAACAAGCCTTTCGTCAGGATTTTAAAGAAATGATTACGGAGGCAATAAAGGCGTTAAAATCGGACACAGAATGGGCAGAGCTGGGGGATTATTATTTGGCTCTCACATTTCTTTTCGACATGGTTGATACTGAGTTATCCTCAGAATTCAACATAACAATCGGGAAGCAAATGCTGGTAGCATATGCAGAATTGGGAAATACATATGCACTTCAGTTTCTGGCTACAGTATTTGAGCTTTGAGCGTAAGTACGCGAAGCGCGAATTCCAAAGATTCCGAAATGTGTTATGGTTTAGAGAGAAAACATAAGGAGGATAGGACCATGGATGAAGCTAAAAAAATGGAAACGAGTGAAGAAGCTCCAAAAGAGCAAAAAGCACTTATTCGCTGGATCAAGGAGCATAAAAAAGAAATTGCTATTGCGGGAGTAAGTATCACTGCATTGGTGGGACTCGTTTTAGGAATCAAAAATAAAGAGGCAATGGAAGTTTTCTGGAATGCACTAAAGAATAATGATCCGAAAATACCGATAAAGACCGAGGATCCAAGAATCACAGAACAGGTAAGAAATATTGAAAGTGTTGTGATTCCGATGCACAGAGAATATAAAGAGCCTTTTGATGTGGGTTTCCATATTCGAAATCTTCATGAGGGGTGGAAAGCTTCACCAGAAAAACTGGCAAAGGCAGCAGCCTATGGAATTGAGCTTTTGCCGGGGCAAACTCTGGTTGAGGGTTACACAAAAGGCGAGGTCACATAAAATGAAAATGAGGCTACAATTGGAGCAGCCTCATACAAATAGATTCATTTATTATCGGATAAGAGTATCAGCATTCGATCCAAAACAGAAAGTACCACTTCGGCTTCATTGCGTTTTGCATAAGCCCCGCTATTAAAATGATCTTCTCGGGGAATCATAGAAAAGAGGGCACAGCAGAGATCGTAGTCAGCTCCTGGTAAACGTTTCAGTTCTTCGCCATAATTTACAGGTTTGGTGATGAGATAGTCGCAGTAGTTGTATTTCGTATCTGAGATACCTTCATTTACATAAAGAGCTTTGGTAATCAAACCAGCATCAATGACATCTAATTCGTCAATTTCAAAAAATTCATAGCGTTTATTTTTTTCAGCTGTTGCACTAACGCGTACTATGTTTTTGGCTGAGAAGGCATCGATGATAGTACGAGCTTTGGCAGTATTGTTATTTCAAAAAGAAAAAGATGGCATAGTTTTATTATATAAACGACTTACAGGTTCAGGCAATTATAAATGACCACGCAATCAAAATGAAGTAAAAAGTCTCACATTGAAACAGTTTGAGTGGCTTATGGATGGTCTTGAAATAGAACAGCCAAAAGCGATAAAACCACCTGTTAAAAAATGAATCAACTCCATAAAAACAGGCATTACAGCTATCTTTTTACTCTAAGATATGTTATAATAATTGTATCAAATCGTGCAGGAAAATCTGATATCTGTTGGTGCAAAAGATATATTGATAAGGGAATTAAAAGATTCACTTAATGAACAGAGAGAGTTAAACAAAACTCTCCAGTTAGCTTTAAATATCAGTAATATTCAGGTTCAGGAGTTGACTGTTCAGGTCAAATATGTTAATGGGATGCCATTGTACCGCCAGGAAAAAGACTGGCTGCAGTATGGTTTTGAACTTAGCCGTGCAACAATGGCGAACTGGGTTATAGAATGTACCGATAAGTATCTGCGTGTATTGTACGAATTTTACCACAGACTGCTGTTAAGCAGAGGGTTTGCTATGGCAGATGAAAGCCATATACAGGTCTTGAAAGAGGAAAGACGTGAAGCGCGACGGCAAAATCATATATGTGGCTGTTTAGAAGCGGCGAAGATGATACACCACCGATAGTTTTGTATAAATATGCATCAACGTGCAGCGGAGATGTTGCAAAAGAATTTCTGAAAGGTTTTAATGGATATCTTATGGCAGATGGTTATACAGGATATAACAAGGTGCAGGATATAAAACGCTGTTGCTGTTTTGCACACATAAGAAGATATTTCTTTGATGCAATACCCAAAGGGAAAAATCGTGATATCAGTTGTCCGGCGGTGCAAGGCGTAGAGTATTGTGATAAGCTGTTTGCATATGAAAGACACCTCATTTGCAAAACTAATTTCCACCCCTATATGACTTGTCGTGGAAGTTACTACTTCCGAATATCAGGTGTGGAAATTACTTATTCTTAATGTTATATTATTCCTGTTCATCCATCTCTAAGCTCCGGTCGGAACAGGAGATATATATGAATAAGAATAAACATTTAATTTTAGATGAAAGATATGTAATTGAACATTCCCTTAACGAAAACATGAGTTTTAAAGCCATTGGTAAACAGATTCTTAAGGACTGTACTACTGTATCCAAAGAGGTGAAATCCCATATCGTATTCGAAAAGAAAGGAGCTCCTTATAAACCTTTTAACGACTGCCTTAACAGAAGACACTGTTCCCATCACGGTGATGTTTGCATCTCTTGCGAACGCCACAAAAGCCGCAACAAATGCAGCGTCTGTGGTCATTGCACAACCTCTTGTGTTGATTATTCCAAGGAGGAGTGTCCTAAACTATCTAAGGCTCCGTATGTATGTAATGGATGTGATATGTTAAACAACTGTACCCTCGAGAAAAGATTCTATAAAGCTCTTGTGGCTCAAAAAGAGTATGAGTTGGTGTGGAGCGAATCACGTTCTGGCTTTAATCTCTGCGAAGATGAATTGAAACAGCTTGATTCTGTAGAAGGTATAAAAGGCGGTTCTGTATTACTTACCATTCACTTTGTACTTCCCAAGCTTCAATTAGCATTTTTAAGAGACGCAAATGACTCTAAATCTGTTACCGACATATTTGATGCTCTTTACAAATTACTTGGTTTTGAGAACTTTGCCAAAATACTTCCCATATGTCTGGCCGACAACGGAACTGAATTTTCTGATCCTTTCGGTATTGAAGCTGACTCAGACGGAGTGATAAGGTCTCGGCTGTTTTACTGTGATCCATCTTCTCCCGGTCAAAAAGGAGCTTGTGAAAATAATTATGAATTCATAAGAAGAATTATTCCAAAATCCACTGACCTTGGGCAGTACACCCAGTCACAAATAGATATTATGATGGACCACATCAACTCATATGGAAGACCTGAACTTGGTGACAAATCACCTTATGAAATGTTTGAATTCTACTATGGCAAAGAAATATTAGATTTGCTCAGCGTTCACAAAATAGTACCAAACGAAATCATCCTTAAGCCGGAATTACTTAAGAACAGATGATAAAGCCGGGTTACCCCTGCTCTTTATCTTTGTGCATCGCACACTTCTGGTCTTATTTTGACTGATTAATACTATTTTGATGAAAATCAGCCAAGCAAAGTAAGAATAAAGATTTCTGTATCAGCAGAAATGTCATTATTAACACTAAAAAAGCCGGAGTCCTACGCAGTTGGGATGAGCTCCATAACACTCTCTTTGAGACATGTACGGATAATTATGGACTAATTCCAATATATTTTTATCATCATCTGATAGTGTTAATTCCTTGCTTTGGGTAGTTTGGTGTGTTTGGGTAGCCACACCATTGACACCAAACTCACCTTTTACCTTACGGTACATATTTACTCTGAAATCGCCATCAAAATCAATCAGCCCTGGCTTTGGTAATCCGTACTCCTCACAGGCTTCAAATAACCTCGGTATTCCGGTTCCCCATTTTATGTTTGATCTGCCGTCATGTAATATGGTTCCTGTATCACACGACTAAATTTTCTTGTATCACTTGCAAGTGGTTATCCCTTACGGACAATTAAAGTATATCAATGCAGGTATTTAATAAAGAGAACCCAGAAGGTAAGTTACTGGTACTGATGGGAAAATTTGCGAAAAAAAATAGGCAGCTCTCTTTCGAACTGCCTACCCGCCAATGGGATATTCGGATCAGGGCTTTACCCACGCCTCCCTACGGATATTACTATTATATTCAAACATTACTATTAAAATTCACTGATTTCATCGTATAGTATCTCCCATTGTTCCGGAAGTATTTTTAATGTATAAATATCTACACTGCTCTTTTTTATCAGTTTCACCAAATCCTTCTTCATGGACTTCGCATCTTCAACAGACAACAATTTCTTCAATGCGTATAATCTGGAATATAAATCATTGTTCTTAGGTAACAGATTTTCTGCATCTTTCTGATGTCGTAGTACAATGGAGGATTTCAGTCCAACCACCATGGAATTATGTGCACAATAATTTCTCAAATTTCGTACACCATCTAGCCATGTATCCACCAGTTCCGTATCTCCTTTAGAATATCTTTTCTCATGAAACAGATATGTAAGCACACCCTTTCTCAAATCGCCGCGAAGATAATTATACATCATTGACATAGTACCAAATTCCGTATAACTGAATGTTACCCATATTGGGAGTTTATTGGTATGCCTGTTTCCACCTTTACGATACTCTTTTAGTTCCGGATATTTAACAACATTTTTTCTCAGTTTTTCTTCTTTGCGTACAATATCATCATAGAAAACGCTTTCAAAATATTTTATATTCGTTTTTCTCTTCTTGGTATCCCTCTCTCCTCTTGACGGAGCATAATACTCCTTTTTCATATAAAAAGTCCCATCCTGTGCCTTTATCGCACAGGCATTAGATATTGCACTCTTAAATCGCACTTCGACACGATTGCAATAATAAATAAGTATTCTCCTCAGATCAACATCAAACTGATACAATGCAAACAATGCATCCTGTGACGATTTATAACCCACATTCTCAACATTAGAAAGCAAAAATTTTCCATATCTGCTCGCTCTAAAATATCCTGCATGCAGTAAAAAACGACGCATTCGTATTCGTTGTCTAAAAGACACATACTTTTTCATCATGTCTATCTGTTCTTCAAGCGTAATCGGTAATTCCTTTTGTGCCATTTTATCTCTCCTTTAGGTAAAAAAAAAGAATGGATATACCATTCTTAATCCCGCTAATGGGATATTTGGATTAAGGCATTACCCATGCCTCCCTACGGCCTATAATTATATTAACACATATTTCAGAACAATGCAAGGCACAACTTGCCGTCTCTGACAATAATTGACCCTGAACTGTTATAACCTCCTAAGCCCCATATCTGTTTGGAATAAGATTATGCATTTCCCCTTTTTTATCATACATTCTGATATAACCGTTAGCGTAAATATCTGTATCACTGTCAGTTTCAAACACACATACACTAAACTTAAGCATACCCGCTTTCTTTATATACATCTCACAATTCTGAGCTGCAACAGTCTGATTGCCAACCCTTATATACTTACAATCTGACGGTGCGACCACACTTAAATACATATTTTTTGAACATACGCCGCTTTCTTCCGGTTTACATATGGTATAAATATTTGCCTGCGTGTAATCTATACTTGCAAGATAATCTGCCGGAATAAAAAACTCCTTACTTTTAAATCTGCGGTACCTGTCAGACCTCGCTTTCACAGACACACGATACCCGTCAAACTTCTGCAAAACCGGAATATAATCCGAGTTCTCATTTTTGTCACTATAAGCAGCATTGTCTGAAACATCACCGGACTCCGACTCCCCATCGTCATATGGCTTTCCTACATCTGTCATTCTCAACCACAGATTCATATCACCTACCGGCTCACTTTTCCAGCTTCTATGTATAGAATTGTTTCTGTTAAAAATACTCATATCATTTTTAACTGATATATCCGACTTTGCCAATGCTGCTTTGACCGGCTGTGAAACTTTGGTCTTACTTGTTTTTCCACCAAAGAAAAATACTATGACAAATGCAAAAACCACCGCAAGCATTGCAATTCCAAGTAAAGTCCCTATTATATTTTCATAAATCTCTCTACGCATAACTTTTTCCTCCCTTTTGAACTTCCTGTATTTCCCGTATATATTTATTTCCCTTTGTTAATAAATATACTACTCTTTATTTTCTTA
>OGMH01000677.1_pt1 | contig 16082 bp, 14 predicted proteins | sample 1573191 | NCBI WGS metagenome assembly OGMH01 (sample SAMEA2581978, study PRJEB24529) | metagenome | biome: Human gut stool | place: China | collected 2011 | reverse complement strand
TTGTGTATAGTAATCTATCAAGTCCATTATATCCTTGCATACATTTCCCTGATTATAGTCAAAGTTTGTTAATTGTGCATAATTAAAAACAGAATATTTGTTATAGATAGTATTATTTATTATTGAATTTTTAATATAAGAATAACATTCTGATTTATCATTAAGGTTATAATGTTCAAAAATCTTATTAATATTTATGTATGAGTTAAGCATTGAATTAGATTCATATAATTCTACAATGTTGTGATATAATATATAACTTGCAGGTATATTGTTAAAACACCATTCCTGGTCTATCCATATATAGTTGCCATTGTTATCAACAAAACAATTCTTATGTATCATATCTATAAAACCATTAGCAAGAATCTTATCATTTTTATCCAGAGCATCTAAAGTTAATTCTTTAGTGCTGTTGAATATTGAATTAAGTTTTTCAGAGGAGTCTGAACTTTTCTTTATTTCATCATAAAGTTTGTCTAATATATGGTATACATTATCTGCAACCCCTGTTTTATACGCATCAATAAGTAATTGAGTTAAAGATGTGCCAGTTATAGTTTCAGACGTAAGAGTGTTACCATTAATATTGGTTTTACATGTATGCAAGTCTCTTAAAGATAGTGCTTTATGGTTAGCGTCAATAGTATAAAGCAAGTTAACACTTTTATCAGTCGCAGTTTTGCAGAAGCCTTCTTTATCTGAATGAGTTGTTATAATATTGAATTCAGAGTTTCTGAATGGTGATGAAACAGCATAATCTATAGTTCCAAGCTCATTATTATTAATTGAACATTCAACAAGAAAAGAATTGGCAAAAAATTCAAATACATTATTTTCTATAAGATCATTATAAATATGCTCTTCATCCGATATCATTGAGTTATTATTTATAGAATAATATGGAGTCCAATTATCTAATGAGCCGTTTTTTGGAAGGTATTTTTCTGAATATATAACTTGAGGCATTTTATAGTCAGGAAGTGGATAGTAAAAATATGTATTTTTAAAACCACTTGCCGTTATTATAGAATTCAACTCAGCTTTGGAAAATGTACGTGCTATATTGCTGAATTTGTAATTGTTAATTCCATCAAATGGTATTCCACTATGGTCTTCTGGAGCACCACACCAGTATTTTAATCCATATTTATTTTCTATAGCAATAAGAAGTTTACCATCAGGTTTTAAAAGCTTTTTTATTGTATTTAGAAAGTCAACGAAAGGGTTGTCAGAATTCGTGAAGTTATTCTGATATTCAAGAACACCTATTAACGTAATGTAATCATACTTTTTGCTGAATTGAATATCATTAAGATTCCCTACAATTATTTCAAGATTATCATAATTGCGGCATCTTAAATATGTAGCAGTAGCTCTTTTTTTAGATAATTCAACGGCAGTAACATTTTTTGCTTTTTTGCATAATAATTCAGTTATTGCACCCATACCACATCCTATTTCAAGAACATCTGAATTCTTATCTATAGGATACCAGTTAAGAAGATTCTGACGTACTCGTGTAAGGTGATAGAATACAGGCCATGAATAATTATAACTGATAATTTCTTCATAATCGGTGTCTGGTTTCTGTGCAATAATACTGATAATTTTATCTTCAATATCGCCATCTGAATATAAATCATCTCCAGAATAAAAGTCAGTGTTAAATATAGGTTTAGGTGTTTCACCTGCATAGTTGTATTTTTTTAAATCTAGCATATAAAGGTTAACCTCCATGTTTATGTAGTAAATGTATTAGACACGTAATCTTCCACTTGAAACTTCTTCACAGAATTCATCAACAGTACCTTTAAAACCGACATTTCTAATTTGGCTAATTAGTTCATGCTCCATGTGCCCATAGAATGGATAATCGTGTTCAGCACTACCTTTTACAGGTGTCATATAATCTCCAAATTCTGCACGGAGCACTTGAGCATAACCGGCAGGAGCATTTATGGAAAAGTTTTCAAAAGGCATTTTAATAATATCATTATAGTACTTTTTTGGAATTTTATAATCAGCATTTTCAATATAGAATTGAAATTCAGTAACGTAATCTGACTCATCTTTGTAACATAATGAGGATACATTATCAATTATTTTCCATATATAATTTTGTGTAGTTGAATTTAATTCAATATCTATATTACATAAAAGGCTGAGCTTCATTATGTATTGTTTTAATGAGTTTGCTTTTTGTAATTTATCCCATTGAGCTAGTATCATTGTTCCAAGACTTATTATTTCCTTTTGAATATCTGTAAATTCATTGTTTCTAGATATATAATCTATTGGAAAAATATCAATACCAACACGTTGGTATGGAAAACCATGGAAATATTGCATATAATCATTAAAATTCCATAATGTTTCATCGGCTATAACCCTTAGTTGAGGTACGAACGCAGCCTTTTGCAGACGTTCTGAGCTGGCATACATTCCAGCTACAACAAATCCATAAGGTAATTCATTAGGAAGAATTTTTATTAATTCATTATATTCTTTTCTCATAAGGCAGATATCAATATCATCATCCCATGGGATCATTCCCTTGTGTCTTACTGCACCAAGTAGTGTTCCCCAGTCTGCAAAATATCTTAAGTTATTTTTGCAGCATATTTCAGACACAATTTGAAATACTTCCATTTGTGCAGCCCATGCACGTTTCATCATAGAAGGAATTTCAAAACCGTTTCTTACTTCAGTTGAAAAAAAATTATCATCAAAATGCAATGTGGTTTCCTCTTTCAATTATGTATTATAAATTTTTTAATTGAATTATACCATTTGATATAATAAAAGCCAATATTGGAAGAAAAGATTTTTGAAATTTAAAATAGTATATTTTATGTAAATCATCATTATAATTAATAGAAAAATATATAAAAATATTTATAATATAATGCTGGAACATAATAATATCTTGAAATTTTGAAAAGATATGAACGAGAAAACTTATGTATATAGATAAAACAGCATTTATCAGGGACTGGTGGGAAACAGGAGATGATGTTACTCTTATTACAAGACCGAGGCGTTATGGCAAGATTTTTATGCTTAGTATGGTCGAGAGTTTCTTTTTAGGCAGGTATAAGGATAAGGCATATAAAACACAGCTACTTGCAAAGGGGATTAAACAGGATATGAATAAGAAGCTATGGTTTTTGCATTTAAAGTAAAAGAAGTTGTAATAACAGGCGATTGTGATACCACTAATTAAATGATAGAATGAATTTATGGGAATAATTATAATATAAAGAATTTTTTGACATTATTAAGTAAAAGAAAGGCAAAGCAACTATGGGGACAATTGTTAATCCAGCGTTTCAGACCTTAGAACTATGTTTAAAGGAACTGAACCAACGAAGTATATCCAGCTTGCATATATGACAGGTATTTTACCTATAAAAAAGCAGAAAACACAGTCAGTTCTTAATGATTTTAAGGATTATTCAATGTTATATGCTGGTCTGTTAGCATCATATATTTGATTTACGGAAGATGAGGTGATTACGTATCTTATTCATCTTTGATATTCAGCTTATGATCAAGGTTTTAAAACAGCAGTTATTCCTAAATATTAAAGAGTCATAAGAGCAGAGGTAAATGGTAAAGATAACATGTAAAGATAATATGGATTTATTTAGTATATGCGGGCATTACAAAAGCCCGCATATACTAAATATCTCATTAAGTCTTGTCCTGTAGTTATGCAGCTGCAGGACTTTTTTATGCCCGTTAGCGGCGATTTTTATACGTTCATCCTCATGTTTTAGATAGTAATCGCATTTGCTTATGAGGTCATCCTTTGATTCAAAGTATACGAAATCAACATCAGGCACGAAGTGGTTAAGCAGGTCGGCCTGGAAGTTCGTCATAAGAAAGCCACCGGCACCCATGATATCCATACATCTGAGCGGAATTCCGTTTTTTATGCTTCGGAGTGTTATATTTAAGTTGATTTTGCTGCATTTGAACACATAAGGCATGTTGTCGTAGAAGTCTATAGGTCCCTGATTGATAACATGCGGCATATCAGGTGTCTGGTTATGTGTATACAGCTTTGTTTTAAAATGCTCTGATACAGCAGTAAGGAGGGCTTTACGTTCGTTCTGTGCGACTTTTCTTGCAAGAAAGTAGTTGGCATATGCGTATGCAGGAGTTTCTATGCCATCGTGGTTAGGTGTATAGGGCTCCACACGCATAAGCTCTGCAAGTATTTTGTTAGTTTCTGGTGTTCCAGACAGCATATCTTCAAGGAAGTTCATTCCATATACATTCTGCTGGGCGGATATGATGGCATCAAGATAGCCTCTCGCCCAAGGATTCAGCTTGTCATATATTCTGTCGTAGAAGTTTCCTTTTTCGTTGTACATAGAGCCTACAAAAGATATGTCACTGTCAAACACTTCATGAATATGTTCATTCAGTGTAAGCTTATCCAGTCTGTCTGTGTTGGCAGCAAGCGGCATATAGTACACTGTATCGATTCCACCATTCTTAAGCTCAATATACTGTGCGCTGTCGAAAAGGAATATGTGGTTGCATGGGTTGGTTATAGTGTATGAGTATATTGTAAGCAGAGGGCTGTCGTATACCCATGCTATATAAGGGATGTTGTGGCGGTTACAGCAGTTGGATACGACAACGCTGTAGTTAAATGTAAATACAGCATCATATTTGTTCTGCTTCCTAGGCATGACAGTATTACAACAGCTATTACTATTATAGCTATTACTATTGTGGTTATCATTATTTCCTATAATTAGACTGTCAAACAGCTTATCAAACTCTTCACTTCTCCGTTCTAGTATAAGAGGAGTGGATATAACTGTAAGTTCATGTCCCATGGCAGGAAGTATTTCTTTCATATCTTCAACACCGAAGTGTTTATGTTCAAACTCAAGAATACGCATAATTATTTTATTCGTTGTATATCAGTTGTTTTCACTATTATGTATACAAGCTGACATTCCTTTCTTTTTATTTTCTAGAAATTATTCTGCAAAGCCGGTTTTTATATTCGTCATTTTGCCGGGAATGCCATATCTATCATCTGTATCAGTCTTGTATCATATGTATGAAGTTTCTTAACTGTTTCATATCCGTGATTGGCGATTTCCATACGTTCATCCTCATTCTTAAGGTAGTAATCACATTTTGCTTTAAGATCCTCCATGCTTTCGTATGCAACAAGGTCTTTGCCAATTTCAAAGAATTCGGGCAATTCAGCCTGGTAGTTGGTTATAAGGAAGCCACCGCAGCCAAGCACGTCGAATACACGTAGCGAAAGACCGGAGCGTATGGATTTGGCGGTTATGTTAAGGTTGATTTTACTGTTATTAAATATGAGCGGCATTTCCTCAAGTGATCTGGCAAAGCCTCTGTTGTTGATGTGCGGCATGGATGATGTGTCACTTCCTGTATACATGTCTACATTGAAGGAATTTGATAACATACGCAGGGCACGGAGTCTTTCCTGCTCTGCAACCTTGACACTTATGTAGTGCTGTGCTACAAGTGCTTTGTAGTTACAGCGGGAGTTCTCAGGAAATTCATAAGTTCCTAAGTTGCTTTTTATGAATCTTTCTGCGAATTCCTCAGATATGACATCTTCAATAAAGTTATATCCATATATTTTTAGCTGTGCCTCTATTAACCCATCAACATATCCGGTATCGTATTCGTTAAGTTTTATCTTGTTGTAGTCGCATTTTTCCTGATATGTAGAACCTATAAAGGATATGTCACTTGAAAAGTGCTTACGCTCACTTATGCTGGCATTTTGTATGACCTTATCAGTTCTTGCTACATTGGTCGCAAGTGGTATATGAAATACATGACCTGGATTATAAGGTGCGAATTCCTTATAAAGCATGCTGTCAAAAAGAAATATACGGTTGCAAGGGTTGGATAGAGATTCTGAGTACAGCTCAAGCACGGGACTGTCAACGATAAGACTTATGTATACAATATTTGCTATATTGCATACCTCGGAAAGCCATGGGAAAAAGTTAATGGTGAACACAAAGCTGTAGCCGCCGTCAACTATATCAGAAGCTGTCCGCTTTATACATTCAGATGGAGTAAGATTTTTATTAAATATTTCCATACATTCTTCATGAACGTCAAGTCCAAGTCTTTTGAAAGAATCTATTATGTCAGGCTCGCATATGCTGCCGTATCTGTATATATATATTTTCATGAAAAACCTCATTTCTAAAGGCTTAAATTAAATATAGCTGTGCTGTCAAAGTAACTCTTTATTCTGGCATCTATAAGTGATAAGCTTCCTCTTTAATATTCATACAAGCCTTATATCTTTAATATAAATGTATTTTCGTAAGAAAGCAATAGTGGTTGTTTAGATGAGTGGGTTAATTCATAGTAATAGAGTAAAGATTTTGTGCGTTGGATTCATAGGGATTGTTTACGTAACTGGTATTCCATTGTATTATAATTCAGTAAGGTTCTACCATGAGAATGTTATGAGAATATGATAAGAATGTTATAAGAATACCTTAAGAATGTTACGAGAATATCATAATAATATTATGAGAACATCATAAGTATGTAATAAGAATGTAACAGGCGTCATAGACAGATGCCAGATGAAAAATGTACAATACTATATGATGGTATACAATAGAAGCAAAGAGGGTGAGAGGAACATGAATATATTATTTTTCCAATGGTTCGCATTCATGCAGAAGGGCATAGAGAATGCATTAAAGAAGATGAATGTAAGCTATGATGTGTTTTACTATGACATGAAAGACTGGGATAATGATGATGAGCTTGAGAGAAAGCTGTCTGACTATCTTAAGAATAGTAATGTTACATATGATGCTGTGTTTTCAGTGAATTTTATTCCTATGGTATCGGATGTATGCAGCAGATTAGTGTCTGAGTTTAATACAGATAGATACAGGAAGCTTAAGTACATATCATGGGTATATGACTGCCCTGTCAATATAAGAAGGACAGCTGCGTTAAAGAATGACTGCAATATCATATATTTCTTTGACAGAATCCAGGCTGAAAGCTATGCAAAGCAGGGAGTAATAGGTGCTGGACATATGCCACTTGCTGTTGATACTGATATCTTTGCCGAGGCTATTAATAATGCATTTGGTAATGCTGTGAACAATGTTACAAACAATGTTGGAAATTCTTGTATTAGTGATGTGGCTGTTAATGAACGGGCTGAGTTTAAAGACACAGGCATTTTGCAGGAAAGTATATTTTGTAATAACAACGTTTTACCGGCTTATGCATGTGATGTGGCATTTGTAGGCAAGCTTTACAGGTCGGATTATCAGTATATAAGCAAGTATCAGGATGAGTATACAAGGGGCTATCTTGAAGGTATAGTATCAACACAGGAGAAGATATATGGGGGATATGTTATAGATGATTGTGTGAATGATAATATTATGAAATGTATCAATGATAACTTTGCGAAAGTATCAGGTGGAACTTATTCTGTTATTAAGCCGGAGGTTACTTATGCGCTTGCAACTGAGGTTACAGGGAGAGAGCGTTATAAGGCACTTGCGCTGCTGCAGAACAGGTGCAGGGTTAATCTTTATTCAACTGATAAGGATGAGAGGCTGTCAGGACTTAACCAGTGTGGTCCGGTGGATTATTATAATCAGATGCCGCTTGCTTTTAATCAGGCAAAGATTAACCTAAATATATCTTTAAAGATTATACAGTCAGGGATTCCGTTAAGAGTGTTTGATGTTTTGGGCTGTGGAGGTTTTCTTATAACGAATTACCAGCAGGAGATAGCAGAGAACTTTGAGGATGGAAGGGAACTTGTAATATATGAGGATATTCCTGATCTTATTGCAAAGGTGGATTATTATCTGTCACATGATGATGAGCGCCTAAGGATAGCGTGCAATGGATATGAAAAGGTAAAGAGTGAATGTACATTTGAAAAAAGAATGAATAAAATTTTGTCAGGAATGTTATAATTATGCTTGTATAAAATCATTGATTAACTTACAATAAAGGCATATAAGTAATATCATAAAGCCAGATTATGAGAATTTAGTAATGCATATTGAGAAAGATTATAAGAGGCAGGTTGTACAGATTATGGAAAAGCTTAATTCATTTTATAAAATGCTTAAAAATAATGCAGAGAAATATCCTAATAAGGAAGCTATAATATATGATACTATGACTATTTCATATAGCAAGCTTTTTGAGGATGTATGTAAGAAAGCACTTCACCTTAAGAGATTTACAGGAAACCGTATTGCACTATATGGACCTTCATCATACAGGTGGATTGTTAATATGTTTGGTATAATACTTGCTGGTAAGGATGTTATGCTTGTTGATTTCTTTCTGCCACAGAATACCCGCAACCATATACTTAAAAAGGTCGGGGTTGACTATGTACTTACATCTACGAATCAGTATATTCTTGCAGATAGTAACGCGATTATGATACCGGATGCCGAAAAGGATGATGTGGAAGGCTTTGTGTATGATGAGGATTCGGCTGTGGAGGGCAATATACTTATGCTTACGGCTGTTCCACAGGAGTGTGATAAAGCAGTAGTCCTTACTGTATCTAATATTTTTAATACTATCAATGAGATTAATGAGTTCTGCTTATGCGAAGAGAATGATAAGGTTCTGGCACAGATAGCACTTCATCATATATTTGGTTATATATATAGTCTTATATGGCCGTTGCATAATGGTGCGTGTGTGTGCATAGGAAGAGGCTTAAGGCATATAGATGCGGACACATATTATTATAATCCTACAATTCTTCCTGGTTCACCATCTATGATAGATTATTTAAAGAGAATCAAAGCATTTAACAACGATTTAAGGACGGTTATTATCGGTGGTGCCAGCTGTCCATTCAGGCTTTTTGAGGCTTTAAGTGACAGAGACTTAAAGGTATATAATGTATATGGCATGACAGAAACATCTGGCTGTATAGGAATAAATGATACAATGGACGGTACTTATAAGCTGTTTGGTGAAACGCAGGTTACAATCGCAGCTGATGGTGAGATTCTTGTCAGCGGAGATTGTGTCATGAAGGGTTATGATAAGGATGAAGCTTATACAGCACGTGTACTAAAGGATGGTGTGTATCATACAGGCGATCTTGGAAGGATTAACGAGAAGGGGCGTCTTGTGCTTCTTAAGCGTAACCCTGAGATTATTCTTCTTCCAACAGGTGAGAAGATAAGCCGTACAGTTACAATAAGGGAAATCACAGCACTTGATGGCGTTTCAGAAAGTTATGTAACCTTGTATAATGATAAACTCACAGCATTAATAGTACCTATAGATAAGGAAGCAAGGATAGACCGTTTTGTAAGGCTTATCAACAGATATAATGAAAGAAAGGGCTTCCGCTGGGAGATACAGAAGGTTAAGCTTATAAAGGAGCCGTTGCCAAGACTTGATAATGGAGATATAGATCAGGATGCTGTTGATGATTTAATGGTTGATCTGACAGATGTTGGATAGACAGCGCACGTATAAAGGGTGATATCTGGTATGTCAGGGTTAAGAATGACTGGCGTGTGCCGATATATTTATCGTGTATTATGAACCGATAGTAAACATGATGGTATAATAATATTATTATTAGAATGAGAGGTAGTATATCATGGAGGACATAAGAAGTAAGCAGTTAGAGGTGTTAGGAGAAGCTAAGGATTATTGCATGAAGGTGCTTCACAGTATAGATACTGTTATTCCTGAGCTTAAAGGTGCTAAGAAGGATGATACAGATGAGTATCTTAGAATGACAGTAGATGCGGTTAACAACACATTAGAGATGTATAACGCAACACGCACGCTTGTAAAGGAATACTCAGATATAGATGAAACAGAGGTAAATAAAGCGGTTGGGAAGCTTGGAGCTGCACTTAAGGGCAGTGTTGATAAAGATAAGGCAGCAGCACTTGAAGATATAAAGGACTTCATAAGGGCTTATGGCGAGGCAGCAAAGAATATTACAGAAGCATAGATACATTTATTTGTCAGTATTGTTGTTTAATTGAATATTAGTTGGTGACGAACGGACAACAGCATATATGCTGTCTGACTTTAGCTTAATTTACGAAAATGAATGTGTGGCTAAGTCAGAGGGGAGAGGCATGAGCGGCGGAATTGTGTGTAAAACGCTAAGTTCTTGCAACGAATATGACTTGAATTGTCAATTTTGCAAATAGAGTCAAATTTTCATCATTTCAATATAAAATACATAGGTGGGATTGAGCACGAGGTACTCAATCCCACCTTTTTCTGGCTTTTCACTGTATCAACGTAGTTGAATTTCAATACTATATTATGTCAAAGACAGCCATAAGGCTTGTGAGGTATTTTAAGAATAATGCGCAAGGAACACTTGAAAGCTGATTGTGATAGTTCTTAGATATTCCCTCAATATCCAGCAACGATTATACATGGATGTATAATCGAGCGAAAACGAAACATGGATGTTTCGTATGAGCGGTTGTGTCCGTAAACAATACCTACATGGAATATCTTAGAAATATCCAATCAGCTTTCTGGTGACTGTAGAATTATTCTTAAAATACCTCACAAGCCTTATAGCGTCTGTTCGTCAATATAAATACATCAATAAAATACGTCAAAATAAATAATATGAATCAACTGTGCTAAACAATATATTTATATGTATCCGTTAAACATCATGCCAGTATAAGCTGAAAGGTTATACGGATCATTGTATGTACGGGTAGGGTTTTTATAAGCAATAATCTTATTGTTGACATAGTCCATAGGATTAAGTGCTATATTTTCAGCCTTTGTTTTAATAGAGTCTTTGAATGAGTTAAGACTTTCAAAAACTTTGCTTAACTGGTTGTCATCAGCAGCCTTGCTTAGAACTTCTTTGTTAGTGCTTATTGTACCATCCTTGTTAAGAGTAAGTCCGTTGCTTTCAAGCTGTTTTTTGTGTGAACGTGCTATAGCAGTTATTTCTTTGTGAAGGCGTTCTGTACCCTGGAACTGATTGTTGGCTTTGTCGTTGGCAGCAGATATAAGATTGTTATATCCTGATACCAGTTCATTAATACTTTCTGCTATTGAATCAGCATCAGCTTTGAGGCTGATAGTTATTGGATTATCTGTAACCTCTGAAAGTTCAAGTGCATATGACTTGTTGATTGTTACAAGGTTATTCATGGAAGAACGTTCTTCATCGTTTATGTTAAATATTGCGTTTGAAGGATATTGTGCAACACGGTCAAGTCCAAGAGTGCTTATCAATGCAGCGTTGGCAGATACATCAGTCTTATCGCTATTCTGGCTTGGTTCAATCTTGAATATAACAGGTGAGGAACCGCTGATTCCGGTTGCTTCGGACTCTATGTTTATGGCTGTGTTGCCAAGACTGTCTTCCTTGATAGTTGCAGTAAGTCCGATGTTTGATCTGTTTATAAGCCTTGCAAGCTTATTCTGTATGTTGTTTAAGGTTTCACTGCTCTCCACACTAAACTGGAATTCATAAGTTACATTATTAATAGACAGATCAAAGGAATAATCACCTGCTTTTACAAGTCTGGAGCGAGGATGCAGATAGTTGCCAGTATTAATCTGGGATGCTGCAAGCTGCTTTACATTTATGTCAAATGATTCATCATCTGAGGCAAGGCTCGAATCTCCGATGTACTGTGCTGATACAGCATCAGAATTGCTTGACACAGCAGATTTTTTAAATGTCATCTCACCGCTTGAACTGTCTGATAAGTCCTGGGTTATATTCTCAAGAGCACGTGCGTTTTCCTTAAGGTCTATTGCATATTTCTGGGCAGCACTCGATAAGTCAAGCTTGTATACAGGGGTCTGGCTGTTAATCTTTACAACCTTGCTGTATGTGTTTTTAAGCTGGGATCTTGTATGGGTATCATACTTGGAATTCATCCTATGTCCGTACTGGGACAGGTAGTAGCTATATACACTACTGATCATAACAGTCACCTCCTTGTCTGTATAATCAATCTGTATTATATCTGTAGTGGGCAGCACTGTTAAAAAAGATTATAGAAACAGTGCTATATTAATATGTATCGGTACGTATAACAAATATATAATTATCAGGAAATCCATTTCCATAAAAAATATCGACCGGATACATTGATACATTGCTGGGTGGTAAACTTGCTTTTAACACACACATTATAACATTGTTTATAATAATGCACAATGTTGCCATATTCTTATTTTATAAGCATAATGTTGATTTTGCAATCATTTTATAGTAATATTTTGATAAGAAAATTTTGTAGATGAAATTTTTGATTTATAAGGCATTGACATCACTATGATTGTTACAATATAAGTATGAATGAATATAACAATGAAAACATAATTTTAATATAATGCAAACAAATACAATGTAGATAAATATAATAAAAGAAATAAAAGTTATAAAATTAATAACAAATGGGTTGACGGATTGATAAATAATGTGATATATTAGGCTGGCTATGGAAGCGGTCTTTTTTTTATGCCCTGAACTGACCCAACGGTACAGGATATAAGAAAAAACCAATTGGTGTTAATAACACCTGCAAAATAAATAATTGGAGGTGGAAGTTGTGCGAGTAAAGATAACATTGGCATGTACAGAGTGTAAACAGCGCAATTACAACATGACTAAGGAAAAGAAAGCCCATCCAGACAGAATGGAAACTAAAAAGTATTGCAAGTTCTGTAAGTCACACACATTACACAAGGAAACAAAGTAATTAGTATCAGTGAGGTATTAAGATGAGTGAAGCTGTTAAGACAAAGAAACAGAAAAAGAGCTGGTTCAAGGGACTTAAGGCAGAGTTCTCTAAGATCATTTGGCCAGACCAGAAGTCACTTACAAAGGAAACCATCGCTGTATTGGTTGTATCCGTATTATTAGGTGTAATTATTTCAGTTGTGGACTTGATTGTTCGCTTTGGAATTGAATTCATTGTAAAGTAAGGAAAAGGTGATCAGATGGACGAAGCAAAATGGTATGTGGCTCATACGTATTCTGGCTATGAGAATAATGTAAGAGTTAATATCTTAAAGACAGTTGAGAACAGAAATCTTCAGGATCAGATCTTTGATGTGCTTGTGCCGGTTGAAACAGTAGTTGAAGTAAACAACGGCAAGCCAAAGACAGTTGAGAGAAAGATATTCCCTGGCTATGTATTTGTTAAGATGGTTATGAATGATGACAGCTGGTATGTTGTCAGAAATACCAGAGGTGTAACGGGGTTTGTTGGTCCTGGATCTAAGCCAGTGCCATTATCTCCAGCTGAAGTTAAATCATTCGGAATCGATGATGAGAATGGTTCAGTTGAAGAATCTAAGCCAGTGGTTGAGTTCGCTGGTAAAGTGGGTGATCAGATTCAGATTCTTTCAGGTGCCTGGGAGAATACAGTTGGTCAGATCACAAGCATTAATGAGGGCAAGCAGTGTGTCACTATTAATGTTGAAATGTTCGGTCGTGAAACACCGGTCGAAGTTGACTTCACAGATGTGAAGGTACTGTAATCAAGGTGATCAAAAGCTGTACGGGCTGCATATAAAAGGCCTGGCATCAGTTGTTTTGACTGCCTGTGGGAGGCTTAATAGCCGCCATAAACCACATTTATAATTAGGAGGTGCCACAATGGCAAAGAAAGTAACAGGTTATATTAAATTACAGATTCCTGCCGGCAAGGCTACACCAGCTCCACCAGTTGGTCCAGCACTTGGTCAGCACGGTGTTAACATCGTAGAATTCACAAAGCAGTTCAATGCTAAGACAGCAGATCAGGGAGATCTTATCATACCTGTAGTTATTACAGTTTATGCTGATAGAAGCTTCAGCTTCATCACAAAGACTCCACCTGCTGCAGTTCTTCTTAAGAAGGCTTGCAACATTAAGTCAGGTTCAGGTGTTCCTAACAAGACTAAGGTTGCTACAATCAAGAGAGCTGAAGTTCAGAAGATCGCTGAACTTAAGATGCCAGATCTTAATGCAGCTACTATCGAAGCAGCTACATCTATGATCGAAGGTACTGCTAAGAGTATGGGTATCGTTGTAGAAGACTAATTCTATATGTATCTGTAACTACTGTAATTGATTATTAATGATTAATTACTTTCAATTGATTATTAGAGATTTCATAGAAGAACATGCGGACAGATTAATCCTATAATTTTTCCGGGATTGTTCAATATGTGGGAGGAAAGATAGAATCCTTCCGATAACACCACTAGGAGGTTTATAATGAAAAGAGGAAAGAAATACGTAGAGGCAGCCAAGAATATTGACCGCCAGACATTATATGAAGCAGCTGACGCAGTTTCTTTAGTAAAGAAGAGTGCAGTTGCAAAGTTCGATGAGACTATCGAAGCTCATATCAGAACAGGTTGTGATGGACGTCACGCTGAGCAGCAGATCAGAGGAGCTGTTGTTCTTCCACACGGAACAGGTAAGACTGTTAAGGTTTTAGTATTTGCTAAGGGCGCTAAGGCTGATGAAGCTGAAGCAGCTGGTGCAGATTTCGTTGGTGGCGAGGAACTTATTCCTAAGATCCAGAATGACAACTGGTTTGATTTTGATGTAGTTGTTGCTACACCTGATATGATGGGCGTTGTTGGTCGTCTCGGACGTGTACTCGGACCTAAGGGCTTAATGCCAAACCCTAAGGCTGGTACAGTTACTATGGACGTTACTAAGGCTATCGAAGATATTAAGGCTGGTAAGATTGAATACCGTCTTGATAAGACAAACATTATCCACGTTCCAGTTGGTAAGGTTTCTTTCGGTTCTGAAAAGCTTCTTGAAAACGTTCAGACTCTTATGAGCGCTATCATTAAGGCTAAGCCTGCTTCAGCTAAGGGTACTTACTTAAAGTCAGTTGCTTTAACAACTACTATGGGTCCTAGTATCAGAGTAAACGGTGCTAAGATTTCAGAATAATCTTTGAATAATTAAATTTTTTAGACCTCCGATTTTTCGGAGGTCTTTTTGTGTTGCGAAAAAAGTCGAAAAATGTCGACACATATAGAATTTAACGAGTGAAGGAAATTTACGAACAATATAGAGATAGTGCTATTGCAATAATATGTATAGTATGATAATATTAGATTGTAAAATAAAAATAATTGTTAAATACAAAGCAATTAATGATTATTTTATTTATAGTTTAAATTTGCTATGTATATGTTTTTAGGATTAAAAGTATGTATATAGTATTAAACCTAATAGGGGTTAAAATTTAAGTAAGTATTTTTTATTTACAAGAGAAGAAGAGGATAGGAGGAATTTTTATGGCAATCGAAACATTAAGTGTAGGTAATAATTCTAATGTTATTTATGTAGCTCCAAGTAATAGTACAAACAAAGAGATTGCAGATTATGTTTGCGACGGAACAAATGATTCAAATCAGATTAACGCAGCAATTCAAGCAGCAGGAACAGGTAAAGAAATAGTTTTATTAGATGGTAAGTTTAATATTAATGAAAAATTAAATGTTGATAAAGAAGGCTTAACTATTAGAGGAATTAAAGATAAAACTGTTGTTGAACAGGTAAGTTTAAAAACTAGTGGAAATGATACCACATCAGCTATTATTTTTGATATTACAGCTGGATTTGTTACATTAAAAGATATGATGGTTGTAGATGTGGATGTTGATTTACCTCAGTATGTTATAAGAGCTAGGAAGGGTGTTGAGTCTTGTGTTTTTGAAGGATTATTTTTTATCCTTAAAGCAACAAAAACTGACTTAGGCTATATAAGTTTAGAAACTGAAGGTGCAAGAATAATAAATTGTAGAGTATACAATTATGGTACAGTTAATCAAAAAAAGACTATTTCCATTAATGGCAATGAAACAATAATTTGGGGATTATGGAATACTGGTAATGATAGAACAAGAGTAAATTATGAAGGTAATTTTACCCATTATGAATTTGGAAATAACAAGTATGATATATATGTTAATGGAATTAAACAATAATTCTGTTATGAGTGGGCTGTCTGTTTAGGCAGTCAACTTAAATTTGATTATTAGGAGGTATAAAAATG
>OGMH01000675.1_pt1 | contig 16136 bp, 14 predicted proteins | sample 1573191 | NCBI WGS metagenome assembly OGMH01 (sample SAMEA2581978, study PRJEB24529) | metagenome | biome: Human gut stool | place: China | collected 2011 | reverse complement strand
ATGATTGACTCTTTAATTTTTTAATCTTTAATTTTTCAAATTGATAATATCTTTTACCTATACATCACCTCTCAATTTTTCACTATACAATAATAAAGATAATAGAAAAGACGGACTATCTATATATTAGATAGTCCGTCTTTCCATATTCATGTTCTACTGTATAAACTCTTTCTGCCACACTTGTAATCTTTGAGTATATTTTCTTTTATATCTTATCTACCCTTTTTTCATATCCAATTTCCTCAAAGATTACATCCCCATAAGTACATAAACACATTTACATAAGTATTGAAATACCTGTATATATCCAAATAATGCTTAACTCATATTTTTACTTCACCTTAACTTTTATGGTCTTACTCCATTTTCCTGTGTAACTCTTTCCTCCGAATTTTGCTATTGCTCTTATCCTGAGGTAATAAGTCTTTCCTTTTTTAAGTCCTTTGCCCTTATAACTTCCGCTCTTTAATGACGGCTTTGAAGCAAATGTCTTAACATTTTTAAACTGTTTGTTCAATGAATATTGTATTTGGCAGTTTGTGTTTTTCGTGCTCTTTCCTTTCCATGTGCACTTGATTTTACCGCCTGACAATGCTTTTACCTTGAAGTTTTGCACGGTTTCCGGCAGGACTTTTATTGTTACTTTTTTAGTAACTGCCTTATAGCTGTCTGTCTCATTAACAGATATTGTAACCTTTGCTTCTCCACAGCCGACTATCGTAATCTCGCCTTTTGATGAAACTTTTACAACATTAGTATTTGAACTTTTGTATCTGACTGTTCCATCACTATCGGTTTTAGCATTTAATTTGAATTTTTTGTCTCCTAAATATTTTATGTAGGTATTTTTAACATTGAGTGCTGCCACAGCTTTTTCTGTCGGTTCTTCCGTTGGATTTATTGTCGGCGTTGCCGTCGGTACTGCACTTGGACTTGCTGTTGGCACTCCCGTCGGTGCTGTACTTGGACTTGCCGCCGGCACTTCCGTCGGATTTATTGTCGGAGTTGCTGTCGGCACTTTTGTCGGTGCTACACTTGGACTTGCCGCTGGCACTCCCGTTGGTGCTGTACTTGGACTTGCTGTTGGATTTCCCGTTGGTGCTGTACTTGGACTTGCTGTTGGATTTCCCGTTGGTGCTACACTTGAACTTGCTGTAGGCTTTACACTTGGAGTTACCGTCGGTTTTACAGTCGGAGTAGCTGTTGGATTTATACTCGGACTTGCCGTTGGCCTTTTAGTTGGTGTCGGTGTTGAAATTGTATCCATTATTATCTCAACATCCTTATCATACCGGAAATCATCTCTGTCTCCACTCAAATATTTATCAATAATATCTTTGCAATTTGAAATATCAAGTGTTGTGATTTTATTATCCTGACAATACAAAGTATCAAGTTCTGTATTGTTTGTTACATCAAGCTTAGTCAACTGATTTTTTTCACAGAACAAATCATGTAAACTAGCATTTTTACTCACATCCAATTCTGTCAACTGATTGTCACCACAATCCAAATATTGTAAACTTGTATTTTCACTTACATCCAATCCTGTCAACTGATTATCATAGCAACACAATCTGTATAACTTTGTACTTTTACTCACATCCAGTTTTTGTAACCGGTTGTGCTGGCACTCCAACACTTCTAACTCAGTATTCTTACTCACATCCAGTTCCGGCAACTTACTTTCATACAAATCCAAATATGTCAATTTTGTGTTTTCACTCACATCCAGTTTTTGAAGCTGATTGCGACCACACTCCAGCGTTTCTAACTTCGTATTCTTACTTACATCCAGCTCTGTCAATTTCTCGGAAGCACAATTCAAATATTGCAATTTAGTATTTTCTGTTATATTTATTCCCGTGACTTCACCTATTTCATCTACTTCCAAATATGGATCCCATGAAATACACAAAGCTCTAATTTCATCCAGTCCTGCAAATGATATTTCACCATTAAGCTTTTTGTGATTCCAGTCAATCATGGTCAATCTTAATTCACCATTTATAGCCGACCACTTATATTCATTACTATCCAAATCTTCACTTATATCTGCACCTTTTTCTTTCTGCTCTGCTATTATCTTCTCTAAAACTGCCACATCCGAGACACTTTTTTCAGCTGTATCATCGCTTGTACCGTTTAGAAGCTTAACATTATCATCGTATTCTAAATGGATATATCCATTTTCGTCCTCTTCTCCATTTTTATATCCAATCAATTCTTTACACTTTGAAATATCAAGTACGGTAATCTTATTATATTGACATCTCAAATAGTTTAATTCTGCATTACTGCTTACATCCAATTTTTCCAACTGATTTGACTGGCAATATAATTTTGTTAATTTGGTATTCTGACTCACATCTAATTTAGACAACTGGTTATCAGCACAATCCAACTGTGTTAATTTCGTATTATTACTTACATCGAGTTCCTGTAACTGATTGTAATCACATTCCAAACCTGTTAATTCAATATTGTTATTTACATCAAGCTCCTGCAATTGATTATCAGTACAATACAAACCTGCTAATTTTGTATTTTCACTTAAATCTAATTCAGACACCTGATTGTCATAACAATCTAAACTTGTTAATTCTACATTCTGACTTAAATCCAGTTGTGACAACCGGTTTTTACTGCATTCCAATTCTATTAATCCATTACATTTGCTCACATCAATTTCCGTCAACTGATTGTCATAGCAATCCAATTTAGTTAATTTTGTATTATTACTTACATCAATTTCCTGCAACTGATTTTCACTACATTCCAAACTTGTTAATTCTACATTCTGACTCATATTCAGTTCCGTCAATTGATTTTCACTGCAATCCAAGATTTCCAGTTTTTTATTTTCACTCACATCCAAATTTGTTAATTTATTGCAACCGATTTTCAGACTGTTTAATTCACTTAATCCTGTAAATGAAATTTTTCCTTGAATATCTCTGTCAGCCAGATATATGTTTGTCAGTCTCAATTCACCGTCAATTTCTTCCCAGCCATAATCTGGATCATCCAAATCTTCACTTACATCTGCACCTCTCTCTTTCTGCTCCGCTATTATCTTTTTTAAAACAGCTACATCTGAGGCATTTTTCTCGACTGTTGGTGTTTCGGAGTCATCATCCTCCGAAACAGTCTGCACACTATCAGCTTTGGCATAGCCATAATTCATTGGTATTGATGTAACCACCATCGCTGCTGAAGCCAAAACTGCAAAAAACTTACCTGCTTTTTTTCTTAAATCTGTTTTTCTAATCATAGTCGTTCCTCACTTTCTATAGTATTTTTAAGTCACCAGTATCTTTGTTTCTCACATTGTATAAGTCCTCCTTTCACAAATTATTTAGACATTTGCGAAACTGTGATTATCCTTGATTAAATTGCATCAAACCAGTTTCACAACCACCTAAATCACCTGAAAATCATTGCTGATTTCCCTGTATTTACGACTATAACACACCCATGTCAAAAAAACGTTTCCGTTTTTTTCAACAAAAAAATGGACTATTTATATCACAAATAGTCCATTTTCGATATTTTTACAATCCTATTTATTATCTGCCATTAAGATATCTTTCGACCGACTGCACTGCCGTTGCTCCGTCCGCAACTGCTGTCACTACCTGTCTGAGCGGTTTTGTCCTTATATCTCCCGCTGCAAAGATTCCCTCACTGCTTGTCTTGCAATCCTCACCCGCTTTTATATAACCTGTTTTATCAAGCTCGACATAATCCTTAAATATATCCGTTACCGGTTTCATTCCTACAGCTACGAACACTCCTGACACTTCAAGTTCTTTTTCTTCACCTGTTTTGTTTTGCACAAGTTTGATTGACGATACTTTATTGTCGCCTTTTATTTCTTTTATCTCATAAAACGGAAGTATCTCTATGTTTGGTGTTTCTTTTACTTTCTGCTGAATGTTTACTGCTGCCCTGAATTCGTCTCTCCTGTGTATAAGATAAACTTTTTCGCATAAAGCCGAGAGATAAATTGCATCTTCAAGTGCCACATCTCCACCGCCGACCACGGCTGTTACCTTTTTCTTAAAAAATGCACCATCACAAGTTGCACAATATGATACACCTGTGCCTGTAAGTTCTTCCTCACCTGCGGCTCCAAGTTTCCTGTGTGATGCCCCTGTAGCAGCTATTATTGTCTTTGTCTCGACGGACTCCCCGGCATTAAGAATTATCCTATATGCCTTTTTCCCCTCTGTGTCATTTATCTCTTCTATTTTTGTTACTTCTGCATCGATAAACTCAGTTTCAAGCATATCTGCGTGCTCCCTGAATTTACTTCCAAGTGTAAAGCCGTCTGTCTCAGGCAATCCAAGATAATTGTCCACCTGCTCTGTTGATACTATCTGTCCGCCACTGTATCCTGCTTTTTCTATAACAACTACATCAAGTTTGGCTCTTTTTGCATATACTGCTGCCGAAAGACCTGCCGGTCCGCTTCCTATAATAACTAAATCTCGCATATTCCCTCCAATTTTTAATAAATGTACTCTCTGTATTTAACCATTACCTTTTATTTTAATGTAACCATTTCAGGTTTTGTTCTGTAAAACATTGCTCTTGACACATTTGATTACAACATTTCAATAATACTTCAATATCACTTCGTGGTCAACTTTAAAGTCGCTTCAAACAAACTTCAATGTCACTTCAAAGTCAACTTCAATGTCACTTCAAAGTCAACTTCAATGTCACTTCAAACAAACTTCACTCTACTTTGAACTAAGTGAATTACTCCACTTCTGACTGCACCGCAGACATCAACAATAACGATTATTCCACATATCATATATATTTATGCCAAAAAAAGAGCAGCTATCCATATTTAAGCTGCTCTTTAATCCTATGATGTCGGTGGCAAAATGTATTTTAACCCTTGCATCATATGTATTTTCTATGCTTCTGTGCCCTCCACCTGTTTTGCCTGTGAAAAGTCTATTACATTTCCATACTGTTCCATCTCCTCAGCATTAAGTGTCATAAACTTTACATTGTCCAATGCTTCTTCGGCTATTCCTACACAGTTATCCGTTATTCTTCCGATATTTTGGAGGATTTCCGTATAATCTCCAGACATTGCCTTACTGCATTTTTTATTTTTCACTCTGCCAAAATGTGCTTTGCTGCATTGTCTGTTTTTCTTTCTTATTTTATTTTTATCTCTCGTCATTTTATCTATTACTTTATCATCACCTGTCGCTACCGCTACTATCGCTTCTTCAAATAACTTTCCCGAAAGTTCCATACACTCTTTTACTTCGTTAATTGCTTCATTTGACAATTTATACCCTTTTGATTTTAGGTTTTCATAAGACTTATCTATCTCGTCACATCTCTCAGCTATTCTCTCTATATTATTTGATACACATAGCAGCCCTGCCGTCTGTTCCGATTGGAGTTCTGTAAGATTTCCACTTGAGAACATTTTTGATATGTATGTTGAAATACTTTCCTGTAATACTTTTACATATTCCGAATATTCATTAAACTTCCGTCCTGCCACTCCATCTTTTTTTGCCGTTACGGCTGCTTTAAGATAACTGAAAGCTTCTGCGGCATATGAAGCTGAGCGTTTTATCTCCTCTGATACAAGATATAATGCTGCTGTCGGCTGATTTATCAGTTTGTCATCAAGATATTTTGCAGTAAATACTGCTTTCTCTTTTGCCTCGTCACCCCTCACGATGAATTTAACAATTTTTACCATCACCGGTATAAGAGGAAGCCATACCAAAGTACAGACTATATTAAATGTCGTATGTGCATTTGCTATCTGTCTTGAGATTACATCAACTTCATTTCCTTTTGGTGAGATATATCTTACAAACTTTGATAAGACCGGTATCAGAAACATAAACACGATACTTCCCGTTATGTTAAATACACTGTGTGCCACCGCTGTTCTCTTTGCATTTTTTGACTGACCGACAGATGCCAAAAGAGCTGTTATCGTAGTACCGATATTGTCACCAAATAAAATAGGTATCGCACCGCCAAGACCGATAACACTTGTCACTCCGTCTGGACCTGCCTGTGACGCAAAATTCTGTAAAACGGCAATAGTTGCCGAGCTGCTTTGCACAACAAGTGTCATTACACATCCAAGCAACACACCAAGAACCGGAATATCTTTTACTTTTCCCATAAGGTCAATGAAAATCGGACTTGTAGCAAGCGGCTTCATGACACTTCCCATAATCTCAATACCCTCAAATAAAAGCCCAAACGAAAAAATGACACGGCCGACCTGTTTTACTTTCTCCTGTTTGCACACAAAGTTAATGATAAATCCGATAAATATCAGAGGATATATATAATCACTTATTTTAAATGCCATAAGCTGTGCCGTCATAGTTGTTCCTATATTAGCACCAAATATAACAGAAATACCCTGTGGCAGAGTCATAAGTCCTGCACTTACAAAACCTATTACCATGACTGTTGTTGCCGAACTACTCTGTAAAACTGCTGTTACCAACGCACCTGCAAGTGCACCCATAATGGGATTTTTTGTAAGAATTCCAAGAATCTTTTTCATTTTTTCCCCGGCAGCTTTCTGCAAAGCATCACTCATACTGTTCATGCCATACAAAAATAATGCAAGACCGCCAAGCAAACCAAACACTACCTTAACATTTTCGTTCATAATCTTTGTCCTCTCTGTAATTTCTTAATAAGTACACAAAAAACTAATCCTATGCTTTATCCTGTTATTTTTCTTATAGTTATCATAAAGCACTTCTTTCTTTACAACACAAGAGTAACAAAAAAACTATGCTGCAACTATCACAGCATAGTAAAATGAATGTCAAGTTTTTGTAAAATTATCACTATTTTTATAAGACGGCATTACTGGCATTTTTCTATATATTAACAAAAGGACTGCATATTATACAGTCCTTTTTATAACGCCCATTTTTTATTGTTGACCTCGCCCAGTCTACTCTGTAATCTTAATTTCCTCTATAGTCACATTTTTTTCTTCATCTATGATAAATGCCTTTAACACAGGATTTTCTCTGTCCATTAAAGACAAGATGAGATAATTGACTTTTGAATCATATGCAAGTCTTTTATCTTCCTCAGATGGTCTTGACGGAGACTCCGGATGAGAGTGGAAGTTTCCAAGAAGTTCAAGTCCATTCTGACGCATATCCTTTACAGCCTGAAGCTGCTCTTTGGGATCCATTGAAAAATGCTCATTGCTATGGTCAATATTTGTAAGAAGATAAACTTTCTTGATATATTTATCATTGCCATCCTTTGTTCCACCGATAAGGCCACAAGCCTCGTCAGGAAGTCCGGCTTCGCAATGTTTTAAAATCTTGTCATAATCATTTTTTGTTAAAAAAAGCATATTATTCCTCGTTTCTGAGCAACTTATTGCAAAGCGGCTATGCAAAGCTCAAATTTGCATATACCATAAACGCTATTTGTTTTTGCTCAAATCTGCACCTGCCACAAAAGACATTTGCTTAATCTTATTTGCCGTCACACTCTGCCTGCTCATAATCAATAAGCTCTGTGATTGTCGGATGGTCACCGCATACGGCACATTTACCGTCAGCCTTTGGAAGTTTGACTGTTCTAAACTGCATTGTGAGTGCATCATATGTAAGAAGTTTTCCTACAAGAAGGTCCCCTACACCGATAATGTATTTGATTGCTTCCATTGCCTGAAGACTTCCGATAACACCGCCCATTGCACCGATAACACCAGCCTGTTTACAAGTAGGAACTGCGTCCTTTGGAGGTGGATTTTTAAATACACAACGGTAGCATGGTCCTTCTCCCGGAACATAAGTCATAAGCTGCCCCTTAAACCTGATGATTCCTGCATGAGAAAATGGTTTCTTTGCCATTACGCAGGCATCATTGATAAGGAATTTTGCCGGGAAGTTATCTGTTCCGTCAATAATAAAGTCATAATCTTTTATAAGATCCATGATGTTTTCTGATGTTACAAATGTACGGTATGTATTTACTGTTACATCAGGGTTCATTGCATTCATTGTCTCTTTTGCAGACTTAACTTTTGCTTTGCCTACATCAGCAGTTCCATGAATAATCTGACGCTGGAGATTTGAAAGATCAACCTCATCAGCATCCGCAATACCGATAGTACCAACGCCTGCTGCTGCAAGATACATTGCGGCTGGTGCACCAAGTCCGCCGGCACCGATGATTAGCACCTTGCTGTTCAACAGCTTTTTCTGTCCTTTAACGCCTACTTCCTGCAAGATGATATGTCTTGAGTAGCGTTCCATCTGTTCATTAGTAAATGCCATTAGAAACTTCCTCCTCCCATGAAATAAAGAAATTCAATAGAATCTCCCTCTTTAACTGTTGTTGTGTCAAATGTATCTTTATCAACAAAATCATCATTTAACGAAACTGTTACATAAAGTGGATTCTCTACCTTTTCAGCTTCAATAATCTGTGCAATAGTTGTTCCCTCTGCGTATTCTTTCTTTTCGCCTGCTATTGTAATCGTCATCTCTTAATCCTCCTATTTATAGTTATAATTTCTATCTTATATATCTAACGGACAGATCTTATTTAAAAGTTCCCCCCGATTGTTTTCATATTTTTAATGAAGTGGATATTCGCAATCCGCTCTGCCGCCTGATAGTTTTAAAGTAAAGCTCCAAGTTTCTCTTCTATCTCGGCTTTCTTTACAAGACCTCTTGTTCTGCCTTTTTCTTCCCCGCCTTTAAAAAAGACAAGAGTTGGCGAAGCCATGACTTCATATTTATCCATAAGTTCTTCATCAAAATTGATGTTTACTTTTACAACTTTTGCCCTGTCCTCGTAATCATCTTCTATGTCACCGAGGATAGGTGAAAGCTGTTTACATGGAATACATGAATCTGAGTAAAAATCTACAATTACCGGAAGTTCTGACTGTAATACTTCCTTTTCAAAATCATCTTTAGAAACTCTCTTTGCCATTCTTCGCCCTCCTGTTTTAAGCGATATGCCGCTTTTAAATGACATATCATATTTTATTTTTATATTTAATAAAGTTACCTATTTAAAAGCAGCTTTATTTAAAGAACTTTGCTTTTTATTTTTCAACAGATTTATTCTTCAACCTTTTTAACGATAAGGTCATATGTTCCATTTTCATTGTCAATAAGTTTAAGTATCTGCTGTCCTTCTTCCTTAAAACTTCTTGGAACATTCTGAACCGGCTCTCCCTCATTCATTGTAACGGCGAGCACCTGTCCTACTTCTATCTCCTCCATTGCCACCTTTGCCTTAACAAAAGTCATAGGGCAGACTACATCAGTAATATCTACTCTCTCATCAATCTCGAAATCAGCCATTGTATGCCTCCTTTATAACCTTTTCAAATTTGTCAAGTCCTACTCTGTCCAAAGTAAACTTAAATCTCTCACTTGGTTTTGCATTGTCATCAAAGAACTGGATAGCTGCATCAGTAATTCTGAAAAGCTGCTCTTCTGACTCAACAACAGGAAGTAACTCCTTACCTTTGACAATCCGGTTTCCAAATAATCCACCAAATGATACAAGGTATCCTGTCTTTACATCCCATGCGTCAGTAGGACAGGCTTTTGAACAGCGTCCGCAGTAATTACACTTAGACTCGTCAACCTTAACAACACCGTCTGCTATAATGATTGCACCTTCCCTGCAGGCTTTCTCACATACTCCACAATTTATGCAGGCATCCTGTTTCCATGAAACGATAGCTGCTCCCTTGATTCCTACATCATTCTCCTCTGCCTTAAGACAGTTGTTCTGACATCCTGTTACACCAAATTTAAACTTATGAGGAAGTTCTCTTGCATAATATCTGCTGTCAAGTTTCTTTGCAATATCGTACGAATCAATATTTCCGCCAGGACATATCTGATTTCCCTGACAGGCTGTGATAGTACGAACTCTGGGACCACACACACCAGGCTTACATCCGCCCTTTGCAAGTTCTTCTTTTACTTCATCAACATCATCAATCTTGATAAAAGGTATTTCCACACTCTGTCTTGATGTGAGATGCACATGACCGTCTCCGTATTTCTCAGCTACTTCAGCAATCTTTACAAGATTTTCTGCTGTAAGGTTTCCACCTACAACCTGCAATCTGAGTGAAAAATTATTTTTCTGTTTCTGACGCATAAATCCGCCTTTTTTTAATGCTGCATAATCTACTGCCATATTTTCCTCCTTGTTTATGAAACCTTTTTAATATGAAGTTTCATACTTTAATGGTATTTTTTCTGCATACATTCTGTTATTTCCAAAATGTTTTTGCACCTCATCTGCCATTTTATAACAAATGAACTTAGTTTTCTTTTAATACTCTGTCGAAATCCTCGATAAGATCTTCTATATCTTCTATCCCGACACTTATGCGAATCATATCATCAAAAACATTTGCATCTTTCTTTTCCTGTTCAGAACTGTGAACATTGAGCGTTGATGATGGGTGGACTATGAGAGTCTTTGTATCACCTATATTTGACACAATCTTCGGAATCTTAAGACCATCCATTATCGAAAATGCTCTTTCTTTACTTCCGACTCTCACTGTAATGATAGCTCCAAATCCATTATGTAGTACCTTAAGTGCTGTCCCATACCAATCACTGCTTTCAAGGCCCGGATAATTGACCGTAAGGTCTTTATATTCTTCAAGATGTTTAGCAAGTTTCAGTGCATTGCTACAGGCTCTCTCCATTCTAAGTCCGAGAGTTTCCATTCCGAGAAGATTATAAAATGCCGTCTGAGGTGCAATGCACGCTCCTATATTTCTAAACAATCCATTGCGGAGTTTTGCTGTAAATGCAAGCTTTCCAAACACTTTAAACTCCTTCATTCCCGGATATTTTTCAAAATCCCACTTGAACTTTCCACCATCTGTAATGACACCGCTTATTGCATCACTGTTTCCGTTTATATACTTTGATGTTGAATTGATGACAATATCTGCACCAAGTTTTAACGGCTGTGTAAGATAAGCAGATGCAACTGTATTGTCAATAATGAGTGGAATACCTGCTTCATGTGCAATAGCTGCAAGTGCTTCAATATCGGCAACATCAAGTTTTGGATTTCCTATAGTCTCTGCAAATACAAGCTTAGTCTTTTCGTTTATTGCTGCCTTTACAAGCTCATGATCGTTTATGTCTACAAACTTAGTAGTTATACCATATGCCTCAAAGTCATGGAAAAGATCTATCGTTCCACCATACAAGCCTGTACTTACGACAATCTCATCTCCTGCCTGAGTGATATTTAATAAAGCACATGACACTGCTGCCATACCGGATGCACACGCCACCGATGCCATACCACCCTCAAGAACAGTCATCCTGTCTTCAAATGCTGCTATCGTCGGATTGCCAATTCTTGTATAAGAAAAACCGGGTGCTTTATTTGCAAACAGTTTTTCATGCTGTAAAGCTGATTCCTGATAAAACGCACTGGACTGGTAAATAGGTGTAAGCGTAGCTCCTGTAGCCTTATCTCCCGGTGCAGCACTATGTAATAATGCTGTATTAAATCTCATATTATTTATCACCTTTCCTACTAAACATATAATTCCTATCTCTTTAATATGAATTACTATGTCTAGTAATATACGCTACTTTAATGCAGTTGTCAAGATATAAATTCGCAATTACCTGATAATTATATTAAATTTTTTTGTGTGGAGCAAGTTTTTAGTTTTTTATATTTGGGACGAAGTAACAGTTCAGCCATAAAAAGATAATTGGCAATACAATGAGCTTGTTCATTGTATTGTTAAGTACCTTTTTATGGTAGAATAGCCTTTCATTTCTGAAATGAAATAAACAAAAGCTGCAAAGCAGCGACTGACAGCTCGCTGGCAGGTTTATGAATGTAAGAAATGCAAGGCTGAACTGTTACGGGACGAACACAAAAACAGAGGTCATTTTGTAACCTCTGTTTTTGTATTTCCATATGCTATATTTATGCTATATTTCCTTACTTTCCCGCTGCCTTATCAAATTCAGCTAACACTTTGTCTGATGGCTTATTTGTGAGCAGGCTTACTATTATTATAACTGCCAGCGATACAAGAAATGCAGGTAATAATTCATATATATCTAATGCTCCTCCAAGTGGACGCACGAGATATTTCCATACAAATACCATCACTCCTCCTGCCACCATTCCTGATAACGCTCCCGCAAGTGTGCTTCTTCTCCAGAATAATGCACAGAGCATTACTGCACCGAATGACGCTCCAAAGCCTGCCCATGCAAACGATACGATTCCGAATACGCTGGAATTTGGATTTCTTGCCATAAATATACTTACTATAGATATACCTATTATAGTAAGTCTTGCCGTAAACAGACTTTTCTTTTCGTCCATCTCTACATGAAAGAAATCATGAAGTATATTCTGCGATACGCCCGATGCTGCCGTAAGAAGCTGGCTGTCTGATGTTGACATTGTCGCTGCCAATATTCCTGCAAGGATAACACCTGCTATAAGTGCCGCAAGTACACCATGTCTGCTTATAAGTCCGGTAATCCTTACGATAACAGTCTCACTGTCTGCAAGATTTTCAAGTGAACCTGCTTTTGTCATTGCAAGTCCTACAACACCGATAAATATACCAACTGTCATAGCTATAACAACCCATACACTTGCGATTCTTCTTGAAAGCGTGAGTTTTTTTTCATCTTCAATAGCCATAAATCTTACAAGAATATGCGGCATACCAAAATATCCGATTCCCCATGCAAGTGTTGACACTATTGAAATAAAACTAAAACTGTTTGATGTATTGTTTGCGGCATCAAATGTGTTATTTAATGAAAGATAACCCGGAAGTGACCTTGCATTGTCCATAACTGCCGCAAATCCACCTGCTGAATTGATACCATATGTAACGACTGTTACAAGTGCAAGTGACATTACGATACTCTGGATAAGGTCTGTCGTGCAGACTGCACCGAAACCGCCCATGATAGTATAACCTATGATAACAAGTGCTGACACTATCATAGCCGCCATATAATCAACACCAAATAATGTATGGAAAAGCTTTCCACAAGCTGCAAAGCCGGATGCCGTATATGGCACAAAGAATATTATGATAACAAGTGCCGCAATGGCATTGATGATATTTTTATTATCGTGATACCTTTTTGAAAAGAAATCAGGCACCGTGATAGCCCCGATATTGCTTGAATATCTGCGAAGCCTTCTCGATACAAAGAACCAGTTAAGCCATGTTCCAATTCCAAGACCGATTGCCGTCCATGCCGCACTGCATATACCTGAAAGATATGCCACTCCCGGAAGTCCCATAAGAAGCCAGCTTGACATATCACTCGCCTCGGCACTCATCGCCGTAACAAAAGGTCCCATTTTTCTTCCACCGAGATAAAAATCCTCGGCATTGTTGTTGTTCTTGCTGAAAGCAAAGCCAACATACAGCATTGCTCCAAGATATACAACAATTGCTATGATAATACATACATTTGCACTCATTTAAAAACTCTCCTCGTTTGTTTTATTTGGAATCTGATTTTATCAGACCACTCAACGAGATATATTATCACAAATTGTTATATTTGTCATTACATTTTGTAATACAAAGTGTAACAGTTCAGCCGTAAAAAGATAATTGACAATATAATGAGCTTGTTCATTATATTGTCAATTATCTTTTTACGGTAGAATAGCCTTTCATTTATTACATGAAAGGAACAAAAGCTGCAAAGCAGCGACTGACAGCTTGCTGGCAGGTTTATGAATGTAATAAATGAAAGGCTGAACTGTTACACTTGACCGTATGAAAATCATTCTCCCGGACTGCTTGAAATAACTTTTCCCGTGTTCCAAAGCATAACTGTCCTTTTAGCGGCATCCAGCCTTTCTTCTTCTGAATGAAAATCAATCGTAACTGAATGACAGCCACATTCCATGCACATAACATAGTAGCCGCAGCCACACTCCTCCTCTAATAAAGCTCCACCGTCACATAAAGGACAGTCATTGATGTCTAACATATCTTCAATATTCATAGTCTACCTCTTTTCTTTCTGCTATCTTCATAGCTGCTGTATTTTGTTCATTGTACCACAAATTTGCAGGAAAAGAGAGCTTATTCTTTTGCTGGTTATCTTAACATATTCCTATCGTCCACGCAATGCGAAGTTAAGTTTTTATTAATTTGCTTTTCCAACAAATAGACGCTCCCGATATTATTATATAATCTTTTACTAAAATTTATTGGTCTAACTGTTTTATTGCAGGATTGCATTTCAAAATTGTTAGTGCAGCAATCCCTGTTAATCCCGCAAGAACAAATATCAGTCCTATTCCTGAACCGTTCTGCCGTCCAACAAGAAAAGTTATAATATTTTTACTTAAAGACATTTTCTCCATAAATGGTTCAAATATGTAGTCAGCCAACATACCACCACCTAAAAAACCTAATGGTGTTAATGCCTGCGTAATCATACCCTGTAATGAAAAAACTCGTCCCTGCATAGATGTATCAACTTTTTCTCTTATGATTATTGTCTGATATGTATGATATATCGGACTTCCAAAACAACCAATAAATACGACACTACACCACCATACAAGATTTCTTCCCATTCCAAACAATGTAATTCCAATCAAACACATATAACTGCCAAAATACATTAATGGTAATTTTTTTTGTGGCTGTTTTATTACTGACAACAGTACACTTGCCACTATACAGCGCCAAAAGAAGTGGTGTAAACATACCATCAAATGAAATTGCTCCTATAAATTCCAAAATACAATACATAAACAGAAGCATTAAAATCGGTCGATTCCCAACTACAAAGTCAATCCCTTCTTTCAATCCATTCCATATTTCCGAAAATGATGTTTGATTGTCAGAGGGAATTTCATCAGGTATCTGCACAACAAATAATAACGCTAAAAATGCAAATACAAATGTGCATAAATCAATTATTAAAATCCATTGTAATCCCAACATATTAAGAATTGCCGTTGCCAAAATCGGCTGAAATATCCCAACCAATGCACTTATTGTAGATTGAATTCCACCAATTCTTGCATAATCTTTTTTATCAACTAATAATGTGACGGTAACTTGAGAAGCAGGATTTTGAAATGCATTCATAAATCCATTAATCACATTAACCAGACACAATACCCACAACTGTAAAGCCCCCAAAATATAACAACTCAGAAGAAATACTGAACCTGTTGCAGCTATAGAATCACAAATAAGCATAATTTTTTTCTTATTCATTTTATCAACAGTCGCTCCTCCTAAAAGACTCACAATTAAATATGGGACTGTACTGCAGATTGCCAGTAAAGATGCAGACATAACCTGTCCACTTTTAGAATACATCCAAATAACGGTCGCAAATCCAGTCATTGAAGTTCCCAATTCTGATACAGTCTGACTAATAAAAAAAATCATAAAATTATACATCTTGTTTTCTGTTTTATTCATATTTTGCCCTTTCATTTTCTACACTTCTCCCTGTCTATCTCCACATTATAAATCCGTTTGTCTGCTTTTTTAGTATATATCGGCATAATTACCTCAACCATACACTTTATCGTGGCACAATTAACATTGCATATTGCCTAAAAATCAATCAACTTCAAAAAGATGCGGCAAATCGTTATTAATCTGTCGCATCCGCTTATGAAAATACATCGCTTTTCTCCTCAAAGAAATATATCTTATCGTTTTAATTTTCGATATTCGTTCGGATTAATTCTATAGCGTTCCTTAAACACTCTATTAAATGTTCTCTGGCTGTCAAAACCACTATCCAAACAGATGTCAAGAATTGTATCTCCTGAATTCACTAACCTTGTACAGGCATAGCTCAGTCTTGCATCATTAAGATACTGATTAAAATTGCGGTGAAATGTTTTAGAAAACACTCGTGACAAAACATATTTACTTACTCCGAGATCATGTGCCATCTCCTCTAAAGAAAATTTTTTCCTAAAATTTCCTGATACATAAGATACCGTTCGATATATCAAATCATCGCTTCCCACACAACTTTTTTCCACCAGTTCCATTTTTCCTATACATCTTGCCAACACAATTTGAATAT
>OGMH01000668.1_pt1 | contig 16278 bp, 10 predicted proteins | sample 1573191 | NCBI WGS metagenome assembly OGMH01 (sample SAMEA2581978, study PRJEB24529) | metagenome | biome: Human gut stool | place: China | collected 2011 | reverse complement strand
CTAGCGGAGCGTTTTTATATATTAGGAAAGAACTTTCCTAAATATATAAAAACAAAGAGACTCACGTATGTTCTATGATAAGAGAACCGCTACTTGATATAACCAGCTTATACTCTTATTTAAAACATACATGAGTCTCATTCTTTAAGATTTGCCAGGTGATCTTTTAAAACTCATTCTCACCGGTATGTTGACAAATCACATTTGCATGCGAACTACTCCCTCACGGAATATATTCAATTCATCTTTCGGCTCGGTTCGTCTCATGAACAACCACCTTATTGATACATCGTTTTTTACTATAACGAATGAATTCTGTTTTGTCAATAAATTTTATCATTTATTCCGAGACATTTCGTTACTGTGTTACTGTTCACAGTAACAGCTTTCCCCATTAAAAAAGCAACATTCCGATTCCTCTTGTGATGATCGCAACGATCCATGCGATCAAGCACTGCCAGAACACCATTCCGACAGCCCATTTTGCACCAAGCTCGCGCTTTACGGATGCAACTGCTGCAACACATGGTGTGTAAAGCAAACTGAATACAAGCAGGACACAGGCTGACAGAGGAGTCAGTACAGAAGCAATTCCTCCACCAAACAATACCTCAAGTGTTGATACTACACTTTCTTTCGCCATAAATCCACTGATCAGTGCTGTACAGATTCTCCAGTCTCCCAGTCCAAGCGGACGAAGGATTGGAACAAGTGCACCTGCAATCATAGCAAGAATACTATCTGCTGAATCCTCCACAAGGTTCAGATGCAAGTCGAAACTCTGCAAGAACCATACGACGATCGTTGCCATAAGAATGACGGTAAATGCTTTCTGCAAGAAGTCTTTCGCCTTCTCCCAAAGGAGCTGTGCCACATTCTTCGCACCCGGCAGACGATAGTTCGGGAGTTCCATAACAAATGGTACCGGTTCTCCTTTAAACAAAGTTCCTCGATAAAGGAATGCAATTAAAATTCCAACTACAATTCCAAGCACGTACAGACCTGACATAATCAGTCCTCCCTTACCCGGGAAAAATGTACTTACAAAGAATGCATAAATCGGAAGTTTTGCTGTACAGCTCATAAACGGTGTCAGTAAGATCGTCATTTTACGGTCACGCTCACTTGGCAGTGTACGAGTTGCCATTACTGCCGGAACCGTACAGCCAAAACCGATCAGCATCGGAACGATACTTCTTCCAGAGAGTCCGATCTTTCGTAATAACTTATCCATAAAAAATGCAACACGGGCAATATATCCACTGTCCTCCATCAGAGACAGGAAGAAAAACAGCGTCACAACGATCGGAAGAAAACTTAAAATGCTTCCAACTCCTGTAAAAATACCATCAATTATAAGGTCATGCAACACTTCATTGACACCTGCAGCAGAAAGGAGCTGATCCACTGCTGCTGTCAGCGCATCAATCCCCATCTGTAAAAGATTCTGTAGTCCCGCTCCTATTACATGAAACGTAAGATAAAACACGATCAGCATGATACCGATAAAACAAGGGATTGCCGTATATTTTCCGGTCAGGATACGGTCAATTTTCTCGCTTCGTATCCTTTCCCTGCTCTCTTTGGGTTTTACTACTGTCTTTTCACAGACTTTTTCAATAAAGGTAAAACGCATATCTGCGATCGCTGCACTCCGGTCAAGTCCACGCTCTTTTTCCATCTGAACGATCAGATGTTCGATCGCCTCTTTTTCATTTTCATCCAGATGCAGTTTTTCTAAGATCAGATGATCCCCTTCAATGATTTTCGAAGCTGCAAAACGGATCGGTATCTGCGCTTCTTTCGCATGGTCCTCGATCAGATGCGAAACTGCATGGATACAGCGGTGCACGGCTCCTCCAAAGTCACTCTCATCACAAAAATCCTGCCTTCCCGGACGTTCCTGATATTTTGCAATGTGAAGCGCATGACGTACCAGCTCATCCACACCTTCATTTTTTGCCGCTGAGATCGGTACGACCGGCACGCCAAGCATTGCCTCCATCCCGTTGACATCCACGGAACCCGAATTCCCGGTCATCTCATCCATCATATTTAATGCGATGACCATCGGAATATCCATCTCTAAAAGCTGCATGGTCAGATATAGATTTCGTTCAATGTTTGTCGCATCAATGATATTGATCATCGCCTTTGGCTTATCATCAAGTACAAAATTCCTCGAAACGATCTCCTCACTGCTATATGGCGACATCGAATAAATACCCGGAAGATCTGTCACCGAGGTATTCGGATGCCCTTTTATCGCCCCGTCCTTTCGGTCAACTGTCACTCCCGGGAAATTTCCGATATGCTGGTTTGAACCGGTTAACTGATTAAACAATGTAGTTTTTCCACAATTCTGGTTACCGACAAGTGCATAGGTCAGTTTTTCCTGCTCCGGCAGTGGTCTTCCATCTCCCTTCACATGGTATTTCCCCTCTTCTCCGAGTCCCGGATGCACGGACTGATTGATGTTTTTTGCACCTTCATGTCTGCGCGAGCGCTCACTGATCAGTTCAATTTCAATCTGCTCCGCATCCGAAAGCCGCAGTGTCAGCTCATATCCATGAATCTGCAGTTCCATCGGATCTCCCATCGGTGCAAATTTAATGACGGTTACCTCTGCCCCCGGTATTACTCCCATATCTAAAAAATGCTGTCTTAATGCCCCTTCTCCCCCGACTACTTTAATCACAGCACTTTTTCCGATTTCTAATTCTTTTAGCGTCATTTTTCTTTATCCTTCGTGTTGATATTGATAATCTTTATCGATTATACACTGTTTCCATGAAAAAACAAAGAATTATTTTTTTATTATTATGGAAAAACCGTGACTAAGGTGCTAGAATAACCTTCGGAAAATATATAAGGAAGAAATTTGTCTTTCAAAAAATCATATAGATATGGAGATTGGTGTGAAAAATAAGATCTTTACGAAAACGAGTACATCTGATGCACATTTATACAGCAATCAGGATCTGCGGAAACTATTGGTTCCGATCATCGTTGAGCAGCTGCTTTCCTCCCTGATGGGAACTGCCGACACAATGATGGTCAGCAACGTCGGCTCTGCCGCCATTTCTGCAGTATCCCTCGTGGATTCCATCAATATTTTAGTCATTCAGGCACTCTCCGCACTCGCTGCAGGAGGTGCGATCCTGTGTTCCCAGTATCTTGGGAGCAGCAACAAAAAAGCTGCCAATGAATCAGCCAGACAGGTGCTTTTTGTCATGACCGTTTTATCCGTGACATTGTCTGCCATCTGCCTTTTATTCCGTGGTCCGCTGCTTCACGTCATTTTCGGTGCCGTGGAGACAGATGTCATGACAAATTTTCAAATTTATTTTCTATTTACCCTGTTATCCTTTCCTTTTATCGGACTGTATGATGCCGGGGCCTCGATCATGCGCGCCCAGAATAACAGCAGGGAACCAATGATCATTTCCATCATTTCCAATTTCTTAAACATCGGTGGAAATGCTATTTTGATTTTTGTTTTCGGGATGGGCGTGGAGGGTGCCGCAATTTCAACCCTCGTATCCCGCATCTTCTGCGCTGTTGTCGTGATCTACAAGCTGCGCAGTGAAGAGGAACCGATCTTTATTAAAAATTATGCCGCAATCCGTCCTGATTTTTCACTCATCAAAAAAATACTGTTCATCGGCATCCCGTCCGGGATCGAAAACAGTATGTTCCAGTTCGGTAAACTCGCGATCCAGTCTACGGTCTCCACACTTGGAACCGTCGCCATCGCTGCACAGGCAATGACAAATATCCTCGAAAATCTAAACGGTGTCGCCGCAATCGGTGTCGGCATTGGACTGATGACTGTGGTTGGACAGTGTCTCGGTGCCGGCAGAAAAGACGAGGTCATTTATTACATCAAAAAACTTTCCTGGCTCGCCGAGGCAGCGATCGTGATCAGCTGTCTTACTGTGCTTGCCCTGACAAAACCAATCACCCTGTTAGGCGGCATGGAAGCGGAAAGTGCTGACCTGTGTTTTAAAATGGTCATCTTTATCACGATTACCAAACCGATCTCCTGGGTATTATCTTTTATCCCGGCATACGGCATGCGTGCAGCCGGAGATGTCAAATTCTCCATGATCACCTCCTGCTGCACCATGTGGCTCTGCCGTGTGAGCCTTTGTGTCTATCTCTGCCGTGTTTGGGGATTTGGCCCGATTGCAGTCTGGATCGGTATGTTTGCCGACTGGACGCTCCGCGCCATCGTATTTTCGATACGCTTCCACGGAAGGAAATGGTTAAACCACCACATTATCGACTAAACAAACGCCTGTCTGATGCTGTCATAATGAAGGAATTTTCCTTCCTCCCCAAGTTTTTTGATCTCCTCAGCGGAAGCAAACAGATATCCATCTGTTTCTTCCTCCTGGAGCTTGATATCTGACTCGTCAAAATCAGCAGAAAAACGATACACATCCACAAAATAGTTATCCCCTTCTCCCGGATTATCTCTACGGTAGGTAAACAGATATCCGCCATCCCACGCAGCAACATCCAGTCCGGTCTCCTCCCTGATCTCACGGAGTACTGCAGTCTTAGAATCCTCTCCCGCCATCGCAGCACCGCCGGAAACCTCCCAGCAGCCCGGTGCCCACGCTTTTGTCATAACACGTTTGGTGATCAGGAAACGTCCATCCGTTCTTTTTATCACGCCAAGTACGGTCAGATGATATTCGCCATCCTTTAAACACCAGTCATTCCGTTTCATCGTTCTGCCGGTGCGCTCTTTTTTTTCATTGTAAATATCCCAGAATTCCTGTTTTTCTGTCATCTGTATTTTCCTCATTTCATTTTTCTCGTGCTGCTTCGATATTTTTATCATAACAAACCTCACGTCCCTCAGACAGATCTGTTATTTTATATCCCGTTACTATCACACGGTAGCACGTCAAAGTGCCCTTATCTCTATTATAAACAAAAATCCGTTTTCGGCAACTTATTTAAAAAAAACAAATTCACCGATCAGATAAAAAATACCACTCAGCCAGAACGCCATGCCTAAAATAAAGGTCAGCAGATCTTCCATCTGAAAATTTTTCCGCAGATAACACAGTTTTTTTGGATTCTCCTCATTAATCCGGATCGTATAAATTTTTCCTTTTTCCAGCGATTTTTTTTCTTTCCGCGTAATCCTCTCCATCGTGCACTGGCGGAATTTTTTCTCCTGATAATAATAGGAAAACAGCGCATACGTTCTGACACGATCGCCCATTTTCTTTGTCACTGTTTTCTCAAATACCGCATCCACAGGCACCCTGCAATGGATGCGCGCACGCCATTTCCGAAATTCGATTCCAACTAACAGTGTCCCATACACTACCCCGATTATCCCCAGTAAAATAAATGTTACATTCATACTGGTCTCCCTTCCCAAAACCTCCTGTGTCACCCCGGCAGACTCTGTGCTACGCAGAGTGCACCCCAGCCCTCTTATGTCAAGTTAATGTCAACAACTTTTTTGAGTCAAAATAGCTGAAAGCCGCATAACTTCGTTGGGGTTATGGTAAGTTAGTGTCAAGTCAGAGTGAATTGGTGGTAAATTAGTGTCAAGTTGCTTTGGGGAGGTTTACTCCTCCCCAAAAGCATAATTCCATTCAATCTCTACTCTCTTATCCCTGTATATGATAACCTTTTTAATGAATACATCCACCGCTTCCTGCGTCAGCTTTTCCATCTGAGAAAACCGGATAATCTCTTTTATATCCTGTTTCGGTCGGTTGTATTCCTCCGTAAACCTGCCAAATGCAAGCTCTGTTTCTTCTATTTTACGTGACAGCTCCTGCATCCGTAAAGCAATTCCATCCGCCCTGCTGCGGTATTCTCCGGCTTCTATCTGCTTTACAGCATAGTTTTCGTACAATGTATCTTTCTCTGTCTGCAAACTCCGATACTGCGTCCGATAATTACCCAGCTCTTTATTCAGCCTGTTCCATTCTTCTTTCTGAAATTGTTCAAGACTCTCACGCTGTTTTATCAAATCTCCACGGCGCATCAACTCCCGGTACAATTCCGTCAACACAATCTCTTCCAGAATGTCTGCCCTAAAATAAGTACAGCAGTCCGGTATCTGCAGCAGGGAATGTTTCCTGCACCAGAAATGATTTGGCATCTTACCATTGTTTCTCTGCGGTTTATAGTTGATCGCATATCCACACCCGCCACAATATATTTTCCCTGTCAGTGGGTGTTTTTCCCGTTTCCTTTTCGTGGACTGTTCCGGGCGGTAAGCAGATGCAAGTGCAAATACCTCCGGCGTTACCAGCGGCTCGTGATGATCCGTAATTACTTTCCACTCCTCCTTTGGCACAGCAATCCCGTTTTTACTTCCAACAGACTTGCGGACTGATTTACCGTAAGCCATTTCGCCCAGATAGAAACGATTATTCAGGATTCTCCTCACTGCCGTATTGCTCCATGTATGATGCTCCCTTTCCATTTTCCTCTCAGGATGACGCATCTGTGTAACAGTCGGCGTCTGCTTGGCAATCAGCTCCTTTGCTATCTGCGTACTGCTCATTCCTTTTTCTGCCAATGAGAAGATATGGCGGACGATTTCTGCCTCCTTTTCATTGACAATCACCGTATTTTTTTCAATTTCACTCTTGGCATAACCAAAAGGAACCTGTCCGAATACATATTCCCCATTTGCACATTTATTTTGAAATGATGTTTTTACTTTGACCGATATATCCTTACTGTAAAGGTCATAGAGAAGCGTCTGGAAAGCAGTATCCAGCGGGGTGGTACTTCCTTCATGCTCCCTGCTGTCATAATGGTCATTTACGGCAATGAACCGCACTCCCATAAAGGGGAAAATCTGATTGAGATAATCACCCAGTTCTATGTAATCCCTTGCAAACCGGGACATATCCTTTACCAGAATACAACTGATTTTACTCTGCTTTACCTGTTTTAACATTTCCTGCAGCCCCGGTCTGTCCATATTCGTACCGGAAAAACCGTCATCACAAAATTCTGCAACCTCCTGTCCCATTAGTTCAGCATCATTTCTGATATAATCTAAAAGCATTTTCCGCTGATTGGAAATACTGTTGCTTTCCCGCTGCTCTGTGGAAGCTTTACCGTCCAGGGCATCATCCTCTATGGAAAGGCGGAGATAGATTGCAATCTTCCTGCTGTCTGTCATTTTTTCACCTGCCTTTCCACCAGTGCATCACTGTATGTAAATAAGACTTCCACCCTTTTCCCCGGATACACATAGATTTTATCTATCAGCGATTCAATAAGCTCCCTGGTAAGTACCTGTTCATTCTTTAGTTTTATCAATGCACGGACTGCTTTCAGATAGGTTTCTCCGTCACGCTCAAGGCTTACTTCCTGCTCTCTGAAGTTCTTCTCCTGCTTCTCCAAATCCCGCAGCCTATTTTCTTTGCACATCTTATACTCCACATAGTCTTTCTGTGAAAGATTGCCCATGCGGTATGCCATATACTTATCACTTTCTTCCTCTGCAAGTCTTTCTTTTGCGTAAGTTACGGATCGAAGGCTCCGCTCCAGCTCCTGCTTTTTCTGCCGGATGATTTCTCCTGCCTTATCCAGATATATTCTCTTTTTTTTCAGACTGGTATCAAACTCTTTTTCTAACAGTGAAAAAAGAATATCCGTCAACACATTTTGGGGGATACGGTTAGAGGACGGACAACTATCCGTCTTGGTCGCCCCGCCGTTTAAGCAGAAATATCCATCTATCCGCATCCTGCTGCCATCTGCATAGTGCTTCACATAGCTGTGTCTTGTCATTTTCCGCCCGCATACGCCGCAGTACAGCACCTTGTCAAAAATATTTTCTCCGATTGGGCAACCTTCCGTTGGATGAGCATGGCTTTTTGTCTGCTCCCGCAGTTTCTTCCTTACTCCGGCCGCTTCCTTCCCAATCTCCGGCGTGATCAGCGGCTCATGGGCTTCTTCTTTTACCACCCAGTCATCTTCCGGCTTGTGAATGCGGTTATTTTCATCCCTTGCAGTAATGCTGGTCTTTCCCTGTACCAGCTTTCCAGCGTAAGTGTCACTTTTAATAATGCGTTCCACACCACTTTTATCCCATCCTTTGTAAGCTGCATCCGGTGGGCAGTAGACCTCTCCCGTTTTGTGATAGACCGCCGGCGGATTGATCTTACGAGTGTTCAGATCATCCGCAACTGCCGTATAGCTTTCCGTCTCAATAAATTTCTGAAAAATGTATCTGACAATCTCCTCCGTATTTTCATCCGGTATCAGCCTGCGTACTTTGCCCTCCCAGACTGCCTTATACCCATAAGGTGCAGGACCGCCCACATAGGAGCCTTCTTTTCTTCTCTGTGCCAGAGAAGCTTTCGCTTTCACGGAAAAATCCTTAGCATACATATCATTTACCAGATTCTTGATTTCCGATACCATCTGTTTCGTTTCATTGCCGCCTGCCCCGGTATCAAAGCCATCCGCCACTGCTATGAAACGCACACCAAGGAATGGGAAAATCTTCTCAATATAATTTCCGGCTTCCAGATAATTTCTGCCAAAACGGGACAGGTCTTTTACGATCACACAGTTAATGTCTCCCATGCGGACATCCTGCATCAGCCGCTGAAACGCACCCCGGTTAAAATTGGTTCCCGTCTTTCCCAAGTCGATATAACAGTCTACCACTTCAATTTTATCCGTATGTTTTCCGTTCCATTCCTCAATGAATTTCTTTGCAATCTCTATCTGTACCTCTACTGATTCATTCTTTGAAGTTTGCCTGCAAACTTTTTTGTCTATATCTGCGGAGAGTCTGGCATAAATACCAGCCTTATACTGCCTGCTCTTTTGATTCTTAGCAGCACTCGCGGGTGTGTCCGAACCTTTTCCCGCTGACTGCCTCTTTGATGTTCTTCCCATACTCATGCACTCCTTTCCCTGCCGCTTTCCTGCCCCGAAAGTGCAGTGACATATTCCTGCATGATCCGGTATTCATCCCGAAAATAAAACTCTATCTCAAGTCTTTTATCCTCGAACACATAAATCCGCTTTACCAGACTCGTCAAAGTATGCCGGTCAATTTCAGCAAGCTTCAGGGAATCCTGAAATTTTGCCAGCCTTGAAGCACTGACTACACCTTTCTGCAGCATCCGCCGTATCATGTCCTGTTGCTGTTCCTGTGCTTTCTCCAGTTCTTGTGCCTTGCGCTGAAACTCCTTGTGCAGACGTTCAAATTCTTCCTTTGTTACGACATTCTGCCTTAGATCGTCATAGAGTCCTGCGCAGAGACCGTAATACTTATCCTGCTCCTGTTTCAGCCGCGTAAGCTCCTTCTGGCATCCCGCAACTGCTTCCAGATTTGTCTCTTTTTCTTTCGCCTGTTCAAAAAGTTTACTCTGCGCTAAAAAGTCATTGGCATATCTGCGAACCGCAATGCCCACCAATTCCTTTAAAGTATTTTCCTCTATGCTGTGGCGGCTGCATCCCTCGCCCCGGTTTTTTGTGGAACAGATATAGTACACCTTATTGGATTCCTTATACCGGACTCTGCGCCGCACCATCTGTTCTCCGCAGTCCCCGCAAAACAGAAGTCCCATGAATGGACTTAAGCTTTTGCTTTCCGGGCTTACCCGTCCGTCCGTCTGAAGAAGATTCTGTACCGCTTCAAAATCACTGTCTGAAATAATAGGCTCATGGGTATTTTCCGCACGCACCCATTCTTCCTTTGGTTTCTCAACACTCTTTTTCACCTTATAATTGACTTTCTCTGTCTTGCCTTGCAGCAGGTGCCCCAGATAAACTTCATTGGTCAGGATACGCTTTACCGATGAACTGCTCCACTGTGAACCGGAGCCGCCGGTAAACCCGCCCCGGTAGTTAAGCCCCGTAGACTTTTTATATTCTTTCGGGGAAAGAATGTGCAGCTCGTTCAGCTTCTTTGCAATGGCAGACACCGCCATTCCCTCAATTTTCCACCGGAATATCCTGCGTACAATCTCTGCCGCATAATCATCCACCACCAGCTTGTTCTTATTCTCCGGAGACTTGCGATAGCCATATGCGGCAAAAGGTGATAAGCATTCCCCGGCTTTCCGTTTCACTGCAAGCTGGCTTTTTACCTTGGTGGAAATGTCCCGGCAATAAGAATCATTGATAAAATTCTTGACCGGAATCACGATCTGGCGTTCTCCGGTGTCTGCCGATATGCTGTCGTAATGATCAGTTAAGGCAATGAAACGCACACCAAGAACCGGGAATATCTTTTCCAGATACCTCCCGGCTTCAATGTAATCGCGCCCAAAACGGGACAGGTCTTTCACAACCACGCAGTTAACCCTGCCCGCTTCAATATCTTTCATCATTCTGTTAAATTCTGGTCTGTCGAAATTACTGCCGGAAAAGCCATCATCTACATAAATGTCATAGAGTTCAATATCCTCCTGTTCATTTAAAAAGGAACGGATCAACTCCCTCTGACTTCCTATGCTGTTGCTTTCGGCTTTAGATACGCCATTTATCATGGCGTTGCCATCATGCTCCGCTTTCACATTGTCATCTCTGGAAAGACGCAGATACATGGCGGCAAAGAATTTAGATTGTTCTTTCATGTTATCACTCCTGACTTTTTTGTTAGGGGGAAGCCGGTGGCTTTTCCATTCCATAAAATCAGGAGTTACGCTGATTTGTCCTGATATTAGGTTAGCATAGATAAGAGGATTTTTCAATCCAAATATAAATTTTTCAAATATGAATTTCGGATAACCTTTGCAGATATTCCGCCATTTTATCATCTATGCTGGCTCCGTCTTTTTGGAACCTGACCTTAACTACATAATCACCGATCCGATTGACATAGACATTGTTCGTCTGCCTTGCAAACGCATCCAGCTTCTTCTCCACAGGCAGGGATGTATCAATCTCTATGTCCCTCAAATCAGTCAGAGTGGAAATATCTACCGTCCTTATATCCACGGCAGCCATTTCTTCAAGTCTTTCCTTTGTCAGTTCCAAGGCTTCTCTCCTTTCCGGACAGCATAATCTTGCTGCTATCTAAGTCTATTCTTTTACCGGATTGTCCTATGCTATAGCATTTTCCTTATCCATAAAATAACTGTCTGCTTTCTTCCTTATGATAAAGTCTGCCACATCCATGAGCCTGTCCGTGACCGGCATGGTGGGCAGGGTATTCAGAATTTCTGCCCGGTATCTGCCACGCAGGGATGCCCTGCTGTCTAAGATGGAAAATACCGCCGTGTCCTTTTCCCGGCGGATGCCGCGCCCGAACCACTGCCTTAGCTTAATCAGCATTTCCGGGATGATGGTGTCCCTGCGGTATAAATCAAAGTCCTCATACAGGTTTCTCTGGTATTCCATGACCGGATCCGGCACGGGAAAAGGCAGTTTTACTACAATTAGGCTGGAAAGTATATCCCCTGCAAGGTCAATTCCCTCTCCGGCACTGTCACTGGCAAACAGCACTCCGTTTCCGCTCCTGCGGAAGCTACTTATCACATCCAATCTGCCTCTTCCCATGAGAAACAGCGGATAATCAGAAAGCTGCTCCTTCAGACCATAGAACACCCTCTCCATGAGCCAATAGGATGTAAAAAGGATCAGAGTATGTCCATGAGTGGCAGACACTATCTGCACTATTTCCTCCATGATCGCCTGTATGTATCTGTCATCCCGGATATTCGGAAACGGCATACGCTCCGGTATATAGAGCAGACCGTTACTCTGAAAATCAAAGGGTGAGGGCTTGCTGGTTTCCATGATTCTTGATAAAGCTGCAAAGGAAATCCCTGTCATTCTCTTAAAGTGCCCAAAATCACCCCGGACTGACATTGTGCCGGACGTAATAATAACCGGTATCGGTCTGCTCCAGATGTCACGGAATAAAATCTGTTCCAGTTCCATTGGAACCGCACACAGGGCAAGCCTGCCGTTCTCCCTTTTTTCCATCCAGCAGATTGAATTTCCGCTGTTTAAAAATACGGTCAGCTTGTCCGTCAGCTCCTGGTAACGCTTTTTCAGACCTTGCAACCGCATTTTCTGTCCGCTGTTTTCCTGATAGGATAAGGGAAGCTGCTCTAAAGCCTTTGCCATGTGCCTTATGTAAATTTTTTCCATGGAACCTATCACTATTTCAATCCTGCCTCCCTCTCTGGTGTGGTTTCCTGCTAAATCTCCCGCCAGTCTGCCAAATATCTGTCTGTTATATTCCGCAAGCTGACTCCGCAATACAGTAAGTTCATCCATGCCTGTGGTTCTTCTGTTCACTTCACTCAAACCCACGATAAATTCCGCATCCTGCTCGTCCCAGACTGTGCTGTACATCTGTCTTGCGGCATCTATCAGCTTGTGGGACTCATCAAACACCATTGCCCCATATCCCGGAAAAAGAGGTTTTCTGCCCTGCTTCTGTCCAATCAGATCGGCAAGGATATAATTATGGTTCGTAATCTGAAAATCAAAATTATCCGTCATGCACTTTTTCTTAAAATTCATAAATCTGCATAAAAGCGAATAAGGACATGACTTATTGCAGCGAAACACGTTGATTCTGCCTTTTACATAGGGTGTCAGCACGGCATCATCCAAATCAATCCTGTCAAATTCCTGCTCCCCAAGCCTTGCCAGTTCCAGTATCAGATTGGCATCCACTTCTCTCTGCAATTTTTTTATGGATGTCTCATATATCTTCAATCTGGAGTCACAGACATAATGCCGTTTTCCTTTCCGCACCACAAAAGATAATGGTTTGTCAATTACATGGTGTTCTAAAAGGATGCCGGATATCTGCGGTATGTATTCCTCTGTCAATGATTTCTGCAGGGCTATGGTGGATGTTGATATGACTGCCGGAATCTTCTTATCTGAATAAATGTTATGTACCGTCAGTGCAAGGATATATGCGTGAGTTTTTCCTGTCCCCACTTCCGCCTCACATAAAGCCAGTTTGTTTTCCTGCAATGCCCGGAGCATTTCAAGAGAAAGTTCTTTCTGTTTTACCCTCAGATTCATTCCATGTTTCGGTAAAATCTCATCAAATAAATAAATTAATAATTCTTCTGCACTCTTTGCCATCGTTACGCCTCCTAAAATTTCTTAGTGCCTTAAAGCAGCACAGGAATAGGCTGGAAGGTATCGGTTTGGCTTTTTACTAACAAAAATGAGCTTCCATCCAGCCCATGATTTCTACTGCTTTATAAAAAGGTGCATCAGCCATCCTGCCGGTAAGCAGGCATCATAAAAGCCGCCCACATTCTTTCTCAAACGTGGGTGTGCATTTTCCCGTCACTTATGCGGGCCACTGGCGTGGAAGTATCATTATCTCCGACCGGTATCATCGCATCCTGCCCCACCATGGGCAGTAAAGCCACAGGTAGTTCCCGCTCAGGATAGTGCGGTTCTTTTCACACTGATCCGTCATGGCGTACCCTGACTTGTGCTTTCCGGCTCTCCGGCCGGTCGGATGTGTGCCTGATACAGATATGAAGTTGTCAAAGTGCAGTAAAAGGGGAATATTTTAGACAAAAGAAAACCCCTTCACCTAATTCGCCGCTAGGTAAAGGGGCCTGCCGAAAAAAAATTTCATTTTATTTTAATATGGTAACGATAATTAGGAATTATCGGGTGGATTTCAGCAATGAAGTAAATGGGATGGAATACAATACGCAATTATACTTTTGTAACGAAAGGATGATAAAATGTTAAAAGAATATAAGGAAATATACAAAGAAGCACATAATAAGGCTGAACAAATAAAAATATTTCTCGTATCTAATATACGGGAAAAAACTGATAATTTTTCAGATTATAGCGGAACATCTGTTGTTTCCGAATACCTTTCATTAAATCAGCAAGAATTAATTGTTGAATCTTTAAGAAATAGTGGTTTTGAAACAGTGTGTTTTATAGACGAAATGGATTTTATTAAAAATTATATTACCAACAATTACTACCGCAATGATTCAAAATATCCAATTGTGATTAATACAGCTCAAAAAGGTACTGCTATCGGACGTAAATCTCTAATACCTGCATTTTGCGATCTTTATGGATTATGCCACACAAATAGTAATCCATATGTTGTAAGTTTAGCTAGAAACAAATATCATTGCAACTGTATTCTAAAATCAAACGGATTACCAACAACAAATGATTATTTGTATCTTCCCAATGAGGGATGGCTATTAGATAAACACCCAAATGAAGGCGAAAAGGTAATTGTGAAATTAAATTATGAAACTTCTAGTATTGGTCTGACATCAGATAACATATTTGTTTATGATTGTACCAAGGATTCTTTTATCAAAAACCTTGCGAGCCAATTTAATCAGTCCGTAATAGTAGAAAGCTTTATTGAAGGTTTTGAGGTCGAAGTACCCGTTATTATTGGAACTGAAACAGAAGTTGTACTTCCAGTCGGTATTACAGTAGACAATCAAAAAGACTTAGGAAATCAGATTTTAGACTACAATATCAGAAGAGATTTGAAATTTGGATTTTACAATTTTGAAAAAGCACAACCGGAAATATCTGTAAAACTTGAAGAATGTACAAAGCGTGTAGTACAGTTATTGGGAATTACCGGGTTTGGACGGGTTGATTATAGAATTGACTATAATAACAACATATATGTGACAGATATTGCGACTAATCCACACATTACAAAAGGTATGTCATTTTACTATGCTTTTTCTGAAAATGGTTTGAATTATACTCAAATGTTAGAAACACTTATTTCGTTAGGTCTTATTAAAAGTGGTCATACTTTAAGGGAATCGTTCGGATATGAAAAACTCGGATTTTACAATTAATATACTCACAACTGATGGATCACAATATGATTATTTAATCCATACGTTGGAAAATGCATTTACAGTTAATATAGTTATACGTGAGCTTGGAAAATATCAACGAAAACGATTGATTTTCAACAAAAAATACTATCGTTATATTTGTAACAGATACCAATGGTTTTCAAGAGAAATTAGAGGATATAACAAATATAGAATTAATTATTTTAAGTATGAGGGAATTCTTAATAGCAACATTATAAATGTGGCAAATATTAATTCAGACTATGTGGTTAAACTATTAAATCAAAATCCTTGCAAACTATGTATTGTTATGGGTACATCTATATTAAACAAAAAAATAATAGATGCTTGCAAAGCGGATATTATAAATGTGCATGGTGGTTATTTACCATATTATAGAGGAAACAATTGCATATATTTTGCATACTTAAATGATGATTGGGGGCATATAGCGAATACAATCCATTATATAGACACCGGGATTGACACTGGAGATATCATAGAAATTGTGCATCCAATAATTTTATCCAATGATAATCCAGAGACTTTGTATTGTAAAACAAAAAAATTAGCAATAAATAAATTAGTTGAAATTATAAAAAAGTATCAGAACAACGAATACATACCAAGAAGCTCCCAAGATATTCATATTGGAAAACAATATAAAACGGAAGATCGAAATATAAAAACAGCTATAATTTATTATATTAAACAAATCAAGAGAATGCTTAAGAAATAAAAAAGAAAGGTACGCAGATAACTAATTATTGTCAATATTTATTGATAAACAATAATAGCTCTGCTGTACCTTTTTATTCTGACATATCCCAATTGCAAACAGCCATAAAAGCATATCCTAATCCAAAATATTTCCATGCCAAATCTTGATAAGTTGGCTGTATTGCAAACAACACTTTAATCCATTCTTTTCCAGTGCTTACTGTCCCCGATTTCATTAATTGGATAAGTAAATCATTTTTTTTGGAAAAATATGAACCATTTATAAGACGTTTGGTCAGGTCTTTAATACTATCTAATTGCTGCAAAGCAGCATCCGTTTTTCCTAATAGATACTGATATATTGCTGTATTAGTAACTACTCGGTATTGATATAGCCCTTCCTTTTCTTGCATGTCATAATGGAGTAGAGCCTCATTATGCAAAATGTCATATGCTTTCCGTGGATTATTTTTTAAAGCCCAAAATATGCTAAGATTTGAATTATAAAATAATCTTTCTGATATTATAGGCATTTCCAAAAGCATGTCTTCATAAAGTTGAATACAAGTATCCTCATTTAAGTTTTTAGATAAATACCCTGCTAATATATAATTGTTTCTGATTAACTGTATTCTCGGAAAGTCGATATCTCTATTATTTCGTTCAATTTCAAATCCACAAACTGCAATGTTGTAAGCTTCCTCAAAAGCTCCTTGATTTATAAGTATAGTAGTATAGTTTC
>OGMH01000650.1_pt1 | contig 16719 bp, 9 predicted proteins | sample 1573191 | NCBI WGS metagenome assembly OGMH01 (sample SAMEA2581978, study PRJEB24529) | metagenome | biome: Human gut stool | place: China | collected 2011 | reverse complement strand
AATACAGCGATGTGAATTGTACGCCGGATGATATCCGGCTGTATCTGGACCGCATTGCCCGGGGGATGCCCATGGCAGGCAAGGCGGCGCATATGTCCAATGAGGAACTGAGTGATTACCTCCAGTCGATGCGCGAAAAGAAGCAGGGAAATGTGCCTGTAGAAGAATGATCCCCCGCTTTCCCCTCCGGCTGGAGCAGGAGAGGAAAGGAGCAGGAATCATGCAGAAATTGTCGCAGACCGAGGAACTGGCCCGGACGCTGGCGGCACACGCCCGGCGCAAGACCCTGACCCCGGACCAGATCAGCCGCGCCATGGACGAGGCGGACTATGATGTGGCCCGGCTGGATGAACTGTACGAAGCGCAGCTTGGCCAGCTGGAACACGAACTCTCCGCCGAGGGCGTGGCGCTGGATGACCCAGTGCACACCTATTTAAAGGAGATCGGCCGGGTGCCGCTGCTTACGGCACAGCAGGAAGCAGACCTTGCCCGCGCCGCACAGGCCGGGGACGCCGACGCTCGCCGTGCTCTGAGCGAAGCCAATCTGCGGCTGGTGGTGTCGGTGGCAAAGCGCTATGCAGGGCGGGGCCTGCCGTTTCTGGATCTCATTCAGGAAGGCAATCTCGGCCTGATGAAGGCGGCGGAAAAGTTTGAGCCGGAGCGCGGCTTCAAGTTTTCCACCTACGCCACCTGGTGGATCCGGCAGTCCATTACCCGTGCGATTGCAGACCAGGGCCGTACCATCCGCATTCCGGTGCATCTGGTGGAGAACATCAACCGGGTCAAAAAGACAGCAGGGGAGCTGCTGCGCAAAAATGGCCGGGAGCCCACGGTGGAGGAAATTGCCGTGCAGCTGGATCTGGAACCGGACCGGGTGCGGGAACTGCTGCAGCTGGCACAGGATCCCATCAGTCTGGAAACGCCGGTGGGCGAGGAAGAAGACGCCCACCTCGAAGATTTCATTCAGGACGAAGAAGCCGGGATCCCGGTGGATGAAGCGGGCCGCCAGCTGCTCCGCCGGGAGCTGATGAGTGTGCTCAAGAGTCTGACGCCCCGCGAAGAGCGGGTGATCACGCTCCGCTTCGGCCTCGACGACGGCCGGCCCCGCACTCTGGAAGAGCTGGGGAAGGAGTTCAACGTCACGCGGGAGCGCATCCGCCAGATCGAGGCAAAAGCCCTCCGCAAGCTCCGCCATCCCAGCCGGGCCAAACGGCTGCGGGATTATCTGGAATAAAGCTCCCGAAGGGGCACCCATCACGCCGGGTGCCCCTTTCGTCTGCCCGGAAGCACAAGAGCAAACCTGTACAAAATGCACAAGGGTGTTTTTGTCTGGAACGTAAAAAACAAAAAAATCAACCCCAAAATCACGCAAAACATACACGTTCCCGGGTGTCCGATAAAAGAGGGCGTCCGGGAATTTTTTTGCCTCAAAACGGAAAAATGGCTTGACAACAGGGGTTTTAGGGTGTATACTGCATTAGTATCACATAATGGCCTAGTGCGCCAAAAAGGGAGCTTCGGTTCGGTCGGCCCAAGGGGCAGACATGAAAAGTTTGTGAAAAACGCCGAACTTCCTCGGAGGATACGGGTCGATTTATGTGCGTCTGCTCAAATTTGACCCGTAGAACGCAACATCCGTAGAGTATAAAAGTAAGGAGTGGTTGATTTTATGATGAAAGTCAAGCCCGTCAAGCTCGGCAAAACCGAGCGCATGAGCTTCTCCCACATCGACGAAGTCATCAGTATGCCGAACCTGATCGAGGTCCAGAAGAACTCTTATCAGTGGTTCCTGGACGAGGGCCTGAAAGAGGTCTTCCACGACATCGGCACCATTGAGGACTACACCGGCAATCTGGCACTGAGCTTCGTGGACTTCCGGCTGGATAAGGAGCCGAAGTACAGCATCAAGGAGTGCAAGGAGCGCGACGTGACCTATGCAGCACCCCTGCGCGTCACCGCCCGTCTGCTGAACAAGGAGACCGGCGAGGTGAAGGACCAGGAGATCTTCATGGGTGACTTCCCCCTGATGACCGACGCCGGCACCTTTGTCATCAACGGTGCAGAGCGCGCCATCGTCAGCCAGCTGGTCCGTTCTCCCGGCGTATTCTACGGCCATGATCACGATAAGGTGGGCAACGACCTGTACAGCGCCACCATGAACCCCAACCGCGGCGCATGGCTGGAGTATGAGACCGATGCCTCCAACGTGTTCTATGTCCGCATCGACAAGAACCGCAAGCTGCCCGTCACCGTGCTGTGCCGTGCACTGGGCCTGTCCACCAACGAGGACATCCTGAACTTCTTCGGCGACGACGAGCGCATCCTGGCCACCCTGGAAAAGGATACCACCAAGAACCAGGACGAGGGCCTGCTGGAAGTTTACCGCAAGCTGCGCCCCGGCGAGCCTCCCACGGTGGAGTCCGCTACCAGCCAGATCAACATGCTGTTCTTCGACCCGCGCCGTTACGATCTGTCCCGGTTCGGCCGTTACAAGATGAACAAGAAGCTGTCTCTGGCGCGCCGCATCACCGGCTACATCGCCGCCGAGAACGTCGTCGCGCCTCTGACCGGCGAACTGCTCATCGAGAAGGATGCCAAGATCACCCGTCAGCTGGCTGAGGCCGCTGACAACGCCGGCGTCAACATCGTCGTGCTGAACGTCGAGGGCAAGAAGGTCAAGGTCATCACCAATGGCTGTGTTGACGCTCAGGGCTTCTTCTCCTTCGATGTCAAGGAGTGCGGCATCAACGAGCGCTGCTCCTTTGAGGAGATCAAGAAGATCCTCGACACCACTTCGGACGTGGAAGAGCAGAAGGAGATGCTGCGCCGCAACCACGACCAGCTGATCGGCCGTACCGTTACCGTGGCCGACATTCTGGCTTCCATCAACTATCTGAACGGCCTGGGCCACGGCATCGGCACCACCGATGACATCGACCATCTGGGCAACCGCCGCATCCGCAGCGTCGGTGAGCTGCTGCAGAACCAGTTCCGCATCGGCTTCTCCCGCATGGAGCGCGTCATCCGTGAGCGCATGACCCTGCAGAGCCAGGACCAGAGCGTCATCACTCCGCAGGCCCTCATCAATATCCGTCCTGTGGTCGCCGCCATCAAGGAGTTCTTCGGTTCTTCTCCGCTGTCCCAGTTCATGGACCAGAACAACCCTCTGGCTGAGCTGACCCACAAGCGCCGTCTGTCTGCTCTGGGCCCCGGCGGTCTGAGCCGTGACCGCGCAGGCTTCGAAGTCCGCGACGTCCACTACAGCCACTATGGCCGTATGTGCCCCATCGAGACTCCTGAAGGCCCCAACATCGGTCTGATCTCCTATCTGGCATCCTACGCCAAGATCAACGAGTACGGCTTCGTTGAGGCTCCGTACCGCAAGGTCAAGAAGACCTACGACGAGAAGGGCCGCCTCATCGACCAGGTCGTCACCGACGAGGTCGAGTATATGACCGCTGACGTCGAGGACGAATACGTCGTCGCCCAGGCCAACGAGCCGCTGGACGAGGGCAAGCACTTCATCCGTCCCCGCGTTTCTGCCCGCCGCCGCGACGACATTCTGGAAATCGACGCCGAGAAGGTCGATTACATGGACGTCTCGCCCCGAATGATGGTCTCTGTCGCTACCGCCTGCATCCCCTTCCTGGAGAACGATGACTGTAACCGTGCTCTGATGGGTTCCAACATGCAGCGTCAGGCAGTGCCTCTGATGGTCACCCAGCAGCCCATCGTTGCTACCGGTATGGAGTACAAGGCTGCTACCGACTCCGGCACCGCTGTTCTGGCAAAGAACGACGGTATCGTTGAGAAGGTGGACGCTGACCATGTCGAGGTGCGCAACGCTCAGGGCGTCGTGGACAACTATTCTCTGGTCAAGTTCGCCCGCTCCAACGCAGGCACCTGCATCAACCAGCGCCCCATCGTCGAGGTGGGCGAGAACGTCAAGGCCGGTCAGGTGCTGGCCGACGGCCCCGCAATGCGCAACGGCGAGATCTCTCTGGGCAAGAACGCCCTCATCGGCTTCATGACCTGGGAGGGCTACAACTACGAGGACGCCGTCCTGCTGAACGAGAAGATCGTCCGTGAGGACGTTTACACCTCTATCCACATTGAGGAATATGAGACCGAGTCCCGCGACACCAAGCTGGGACCCGAAGAGATCACCCGCGACATCCCCAACGTCTCTGAGGATGCTCTGAAGGACCTGGACGAGCGCGGCATCATCCGCATCGGCGCCGAGGTCAAGAGCGGTGATATTCTGGTCGGCAAGGTCACCCCGAAGGGCGAGACCGAGCTGACCGCTGAGGAGCGCCTGCTGCGCGCCATCTTCGGCGAGAAGGCACGCGAAGTGCGTGATACCTCTCTGCGTGTGCCCCACGGCGCCTACGGCATCATCGTGGACGTCAAGGTCTTCACCCCGGAGAACAGTGATGAGCTGCAGCCCGGCGTCCGCGAGGTCGTCCGCTGCTACATCGCACAGAAGCGTAAGATCAGCGTCGGCGATAAGATGGCAGGCCGTCACGGCAACAAGGGTGTCGTTTCCCGCATCCTGCCGCAGGAGGACATGCCCTACCTGCCCGACGGCACCCCGCTGGACATCGTGCTGAACCCCCTGGGCGTTCCTTCCCGTATGAACATCGGTCAGGTGCTGGAAGTCAACCTGGGCTACGCTGCCAAGGCCTGCGGCATCAAGGTCATGACCCCCGTCTTCGACTCCGCCCGCGAGGCTGACATCGGCGATACCTTCGATACCGCCCGCGAGATGTGGCACGGCGAGAATGCTCCTGCATATCCCACCAAGCTCCCCAAGCTGATGGGCGAGAAGGGCCACATCATCGACTTCTCCAAGATCGAGCTGGACCGCGACGGCAAGACCACCGTTTACGATGGCCGTACCGGTGAGAAGTTCGATAACCGCGTTACCGTCGGTTATATGTACTACCTCAAGCTGCATCACCTCGTTGATGATAAGATCCATGCCCGTTCCACCGGCCCCTACTCTCTGGTCACCCAGCAGCCTCTGGGCGGCAAGGCCCAGTTCGGCGGCCAGCGCTTCGGCGAGATGGAGGTCTGGGCTCTGGAAGCTTACGGTGCTGCTTACACCCTGCAGGAGATCCTGACCGTCAAGTCCGATGACGTCGAGGGCCGTGTCAAGACCTACGAGGCCATCGTCAAGGGCGAGCCCATCCCGCAGCCGGGCATCCCCGAGTCCTTCCGCGTCATGCTCAAGGAACTGCAGTCTCTGGGTCTGGACGTCGTGGTCCAGGACAAGGAAGGCAACGAGATCGACATGCGCCAGAACTTCGACGACGAAGAGACCGGCTTCGATATGCGTGATGTTGCCGGCACCGAGACTGTCGCCAACGAGAACGAGCTGCTGAACGATTACACCATCAAGGACGCCGACGCAGGTTTCGATGATCCTTCCGTGCTGGACGATGACAATTCTGCCCCCGCAGAGTCCTCCTCCGACGAAGTGAATTTGGACGACTAAATCCCGGACAAGCTGCCGCCCCCGCAGCGGTGCGCGTGCTGCCGCCGCAAGGGCGGGGGAGAGCAGCGGATTTGGATCGCCTGCCATCATCGAAACAACGAGAGATTAAGAAAGGGTTCGTTTCATGGAAAACAACGTTTTCGATTCCATTAAGATCGGCCTTGCCTCTCCGGAGCAGATCCGCAACTGGAGCTACGGTGAGGTCAAAAAGCCTGAGACCATCAACTACCGCACCCTGAAGCCGGAGCGCGACGGCCTGTACTGTGAGCGCATCTTTGGACCCACCAAGGACTGGGAGTGCCACTGTGGCAAGTACAAGCGCATCCGCTATAAGGGCAAGATCTGCGACCGCTGCGGCGTCGAGGTCACCAAGGCAAAGGTCCGCCGTGAGCGCATGGGCCACATCGAACTGGCAGCCCCTGTCAGCCACATCTGGTACTTCAAGGGCATCCCCAGCCGCATCGGCCTGATGCTGGACATCAGCCCCCGCCTGCTGGAGAAGGTCCTCTACTTTGCAAGCTATATCGTCACCGATCCCGGTCTGACCCCGCTGGAAAAGAAGCAGCTGCTGACCGAGAAAGAGTACCGCGAGATGCGCGAGCGCTACGGCGACGAGTTCGAGGCTGCGATGGGCGCTGAGGCCGTTCAGGATCTGCTGAAGGAGATCGACCTCGACCAGCTCAGCGCTGAGCTGACTGCCGAAGTGGAGAAGTCCTCCGGCCAGAAGAAGGTGCGTATCCTGAAGCGTCTGGAAGTCGTCGAGGCTTTCCGCGTTTCCGGCAACCGCCCCGAGTGGATGGTCATGGACGTGCTGCCCGTGCTGCCGCCTGACCTGCGCCCCATGGTCCAGCTGGACGGCGGCCGCTTCGCCACCTCCGACCTGAATGACCTGTACCGCCGCGTCATCAACCGCAACAACCGTCTGCGCCGCCTGCTGGAGCTGGGCGCTCCTGACATCATCGTGCGCAACGAGAAGCGTATGCTGCAGGAAGCAGTTGACAGCCTCATCGACAATGGCCGCCGCGGCCGTCCCGTCACCGGCCCCAACAACCGCGCACTGAAGAGCCTTTCCGATCTGCTGAAGGGCAAGCAGGGCCGCTTCCGTCAGAACCTGCTGGGCAAGCGTGTTGACTACTCCGGCCGTTCCGTTATCGTCGTCGGCCCTGAGCTGAAGATGGACCAGTGCGGTCTGCCCAAGGAGATGGCTCTGGAGCTGTTCAAGCCCTTCGTCATGAAGGACCTGGTCGAGAAGGGTGTTGCCAACAACATCAAGTCTGCCCGCAAGATGGTCGAGCGCGCAAAGCCCGAGGTCTGGGACAGCCTTGAGACTGTCATCAAGGGCCACCCCGTCCTGCTGAACCGCGCACCTACCCTGCACCGTCTGGGCATCCAGGCCTTCAACCCGGTGCTGGTCGAGGGCCGTGCCATCAAGCTGCACCCGCTGGCATGTACCGCATTCAACGCCGATTTCGACGGCGACCAGATGGCAGTTCACCTGCCCCTGAGCGAGGATGCCTGCCGTGAGGCCAAGATGCTGATGCTGGCTTCCGGCAACCTGCTGAAGCCCTCTGACGGCGCACCTGTTACCGTGCCTACGCAGGATATGATCCTGGGCAGCTACTACCTGACCACCGTTCGCGAGAACGATGAGGGCGCAGGCAAGGTGTTCCGCGATGAGAACGAGGCTCTGATGGCTTACGCTGAGCACATCGTCACCCTGCACGCACCCATCAAGGTGCGCCGCACCATGACCATTGACGGCGTGGAGCACACCGGTCTGGTGGACGCCACCGTGGGCCGCATCATCTTCAACACTCCCGTGCCCCAGAACCTGGGCTATATCGACCGTACCGATCCGGAGCACTGGCTGGAGTATGAGGTCAGCTTCCGCGTGACCAAGAAGACCCTGCCCGACATCATCTCCCGCTGCATGACCCGCAACGGCACCCGTGCCTGCGCAAAGATGCTGGATGCCATCAAGGCACAGGGCTACAAGTACTCCACGCTGTCTGCCATCTCCGTCGCAGTCTGCGACGCCGTCATCCCGCCCCAGAAGGACGAGCTGATCGCCGACGCCGATAAGCAGGTCTCTCAGGTCAGCAAGCTGTTCAACCGCGGCCTGATCTCCGAGAACGAGCGCTACACCCAGACCATCAACATCTGGCAGGCAACGACCGATAAGGTCTCCAAGGCGCTGGCAGCAAACCTGCCCAAGGACAACGAGATCTTCATGATGGCAGATTCCGGTGCGCGTGGTTCCATGAACCAGATCAAGCAGCTGGCCGGTATGCGCGGCCTGCTGGCAAACACCGCCGGTAAGACCATTGAGATGCCCATTCGTGCCAACTACCGTGAAGGTCTGAACATCCTGGAATATTTCGTTGCTGCCCGTGGTGCCCGTAAGGGTCTGGCCGATACCGCTCTGCGTACCGCCGACTCCGGTTACCTGACCCGCCGCATGGTCGATGTCTCTCAGGACGTCATCGTGCGCGAGATCGACTGCGGCACCACCGATGGCCTGTGGGTCTCTGAGATCCACGAGGGCAAGGAGAAGATCGAGAGCTTCCGTGAGCGTATCATCGGTCGTTACGCTGTGGGCGACGTGGTCAACCCCGTCACCGGCGACGTCATCGTGCCCGAAGGCAAGATGATCGACCTGTACGATGCCAACGACATCGAGGCAGCCGGCATCACCAAGCTGAAGATCCGCAGCCTGCTGACCTGCCGCGCCAAGGTGGGCGTCTGCGCACACTGCTACGGCAGCGATATGGCCAACGGTGAGCCCGTCCAGCTGGGCGAGTCCATCGGCGTCATCGCTGCAGAGTCCATCGGCGAGCCCGGTACCCAGCTGACCATGCGTACCTTCCATACCGGCGGTATCGCATCGGCAGAAGATATTACCCAGGGTCTTCCCCGTGTTGAGGAGCTGTTCGAGAGCCGCCGTCCCAAGAGCATGGCCATCATGAGCGAGATCTCCGGTGTCGTTTCTCAGGACGATACCAAGAAGAATGTCGTCATCAAGGTCACCGGCAAGGACGAGAACGGCGCTGAGGTCGTCAAGAGCTACTCCATCCCGTTCACCCAGCATGCACGTGTCATGCCCGGCGACCGTGTGGAGAAGGGCGACATCATCACCCGCGAAGGTGTGCTGTACCCGCAGGATATCCTGGCCATCAAGGGTCTGGAGGATGTGCAGAACTACCTGATCAACGAGGTCCAGAAGGTCTACCGTCTGCAGGGCGTTGAGATCAACGATAAGCATATCGAGGTCATCGTCCGTCAGATGTGCCGCAAGGTCCGCGTGACCGACTCTGGTTCTTCCGACCTCATCGGCGGTGCTCTGGCAAACCGTCTGGAAGTCGAGAACATCAACGCCGAGCTGCAGAAGCGCATCGACGCCGGTGAGCAGGGCATCAAGCTGGTCGAGTATCAGCAGGTGCTGCTGGGCATCACCAAGGCTGCTCTGGCAAACGAGTCCTTCCTGTCTGCCGCCTCCTTCCAGGAGACCACCCGCGTGCTGACCGAAGCCGCCATCAAGGGCAAGGTCGATCCGCTGGCCGGTCTGAAGGAGAACGTCATCATCGGTAAGCTGATCCCCGCCGGTACCGGTCTGCCGGAAGTCCGTGAGGATCTGAAGAACCGTGAGGCAGAGCGTGATGCAGAGGTGGCTGCCGAGCTGGCCGCCGCTGCACAGTGATGCAGACATGATCCGGTAACCCAATAAAATTCTAAGCCGCTCCGTGGGCAGATGCCTGCGGGGCGGCTTTTTGCGCGCTGGGACGCCAGGGAAGGAGAGAAAACAAGGGTGATTTTTATCAAAAAGAGTCCAAAAGAAAAAATCTGGAATAAATGCAAAAATCTTTGCAAAAACTGTTGACATCCGGCTGCAAAGCGAGTATTATATAACTGTTGCGCGTCCCTCATGGGGATAGTGCGGCAAAAAAGTCGGAAACGATCCGATGTCTATCATTAAGAAAGGAGAAACAAAATGCCTACTTTTAACCAGCTTGTACGCAAGGGCCGTCAGGTTCTGGCTACCAAGAGCACCGCTCCCGCACTGCTGAAGAGCTACAATTCTCAGAAGAAACAGTATTCTGATCTGAACAGCCCCCAGAAGCGTGGTGTCTGCACTGCTGTTCGTACCATGACCCCCAAGAAGCCCAACTCTGCTCTGCGTAAGGTTGCTCGTGTCCGCCTCACGAATGGTATCGAGGTCACCTCTTACATTCCCGGTATCGGCCATAACCTGCAGGAGCACTCCGTCGTGCTGATCCGTGGCGGTCGTGTTAAGGACCTGCCCGGTGTGCGTTACCACATCATCCGTGGTACCCTGGATACTCAGGGTGTGGCAGGCCGTAACCAGGCCCGCTCCAAGTACGGCGCAAAGCGTCCTAAGGCCGGTGCTGCAAAGAAGTAATTGAGGAACGAACCGCCATAAACGGCTTTCCATTATATAAATAACAAGTCCGCTGTTCAAGAGCGGAGGGTAACGGTTTATGTAAGGTCAGCTCTTTGTGACACAACGGGAGTTTTATTACTTTCGAGTACCGATGATATCATTCTGTGAAGGAGGGAAGAAAGATGCCTAGAAGAGGTAACATTGCTAAGCGCGATGTCTTAGCTGATCCTATTTACAATTCCAAGATGGTCACCCGTCTGGTCAACAGCGTGATGCTGGATGGCAAGAAGGGCGTCGCTCAGAAGATCGTTTACGAGGCTTTCTCCATGATTCAGGAGAAGACTGGCAACGATCCTCTCGAGACTTTCGAGAAGGCGATGGAGAACATCATGCCCAGCCTCGAGTGCAAGACCCGCCGCGTCGGTGGTGCCAACTACCAGGTTCCTCTGGAAGTCAGCCCTGCCCGCCGCGAGACCCTGGGCCTGCGTTGGTTGACCGCTTACAGCCGCAGCCGTGGTGAGAAGACCATGGCCCAGCGTCTGGCTGCCGAGATCATGGATGCTGCCAACAACACTGGTAACGCCGTGAAGAAGCGCGAGGACACCCACAAGATGGCCGAGGCCAACAAGGCTTTCGCTCATTTCCGTTATTGATCTGTTCTGTAGGAGGTTAATTTCATGGCTACTCCCAGAGAAGTTTCTCTTCAGATGACGAGAAATATCGGCATTATGGCCCACATCGATGCTGGTAAGACCACCACTACCGAGCGTATTCTGTACTACACCGGTATCAACCACAAGATCGGCGAAGTTCATGATGGCGGCGCTACCATGGACTGGATGGTTCAGGAGCAGGAGCGTGGTATCACCATCACTTCCGCTGCTACCACCTGCTACTGGAGCCACTCTGAGACCCAGAAGGACCCGGTTGCATTCAAGAAGAACCGTCACCGCATCAACATCATCGACACCCCGGGCCACGTGGACTTCACCGTTGAGGTCCAGCGTTCCCTGCGCGTGCTGGACGGTTCTGTGACCGTTCTGGCTGCTAAGGGCGGTGTCGAGCCTCAGTCTGAGACCGTCTGGCGTCAGGCTGATGAGTACAAAGTCCCCCGTATGGTGTACGTCAACAAGATGGACACCATGGGTGCTGACTTCTTCCGCTGCATCAAGATGCTGCACGATCGTCTGCACGCCAACGGCGTGGCCATCCAGCTGCCCATCGGTCAGGAGGATACCTTCCGTGGTATCGTTGACCTGGTCGATATGAACGCTGAGGTCTACTATGACGACATGGGCAATGATATGCGTACCGAGCCCATCCCCGAAGATATGGTCGAACAGGCTGAGGAGTATCGCAACATCCTGGTCGAGGCTGTTGCCGAGAACGACGAAGTCCTGATGGAGAAGTATCTGGAGGGTGAGGAGATCACGCGTGAAGAGCTGAAGGCTGCGATCCGCAAGGAGACCATCGCCAACACTCTGGTGCCCGTGGTCTGTGGTTCTTCCTACAAGAACCGCGGCGTTCAGAAGCTGCTGGACGCGATCGTGGACTACATGCCCGCTCCTACCGATGTCGAGGACATCAAGGGTGTGAATCCTGAGACCGAAGAGCAGGAGACTCGTCCTTCTTCTGATGACGCTCCGTTTGCTGCTCTGGCCTTCAAGATCGCTACCGACCCGTTCGTTGGTAAGCTGGCATACTTCCGTGTTTACTCCGGTAAGGTTGAGGCAGGCACCACTGTCTACAACTCCGTGAAGGACAGCAAGGAGCGTATGGGCCGCATCCTGCAGATGCACTCCAACCACCGCAAGGATATCGACTGCTGCTACGCAGGTGATATCGCTGCTGTTGTCGGTCTGAAGAACACCACCACTGGTGATACTCTGTGTGATGAGAATCATCCCATCATTCTGGAGTCCATGAAGTTCCCCGAGCCCGTTATCCGCGTCGCCATCGAGCCTAAGACCAAGGCCGGCAACGAGAAGATGGGCATCGCGCTGGCAAAGCTGGCCGAAGAGGATCCTACCTTCAAGACCTACACCGACGAAGAGACTGGTCAGACCATCATCGCCGGCATGGGCGAGCTCCATCTGGAGATCATCGTCGATCGTCTGCTGCGTGAGTTCAAGGTCGAGGCAAACGTCGGCGCACCTCAGGTCGCTTACCGTGAGACCATCCGCAAGGAGGCCAACCAGGAGACCAAGTACGCTCGTCAGTCCGGTGGTAAGGGCCAGTATGGTCACGTCAAGATCAAGATCGAGCCCAACGAGCCTGGCAAGGGTTACGAGTTCGTCAACGCCATCGTTGGCGGCGCGATCCCGAAGGAATACATCCCGGCTATCGACAACGGTATCCAGGGTGCTATGAAGTCCGGTGTTCTGGCAGGCTATCCTGTCGTTGACGTCAAGGTCACCCTGTGGGATGGTTCTTATCATGAGGTCGACTCCTCTGAAATGGCCTTCTCCATTGCAGGTTCCATGGCATTCAAGGATGCTATGCGCAAGGCTGATCCTATCATCACCGAGCCCATCATGAAGGTGGCTGTCATCGTTCCCGATGAGTATCTGGGCGATGTCATCGGCGACCTGAATGCTCGCCGTGGCCAGATCCAGGGCATGGAAGCAATGGCAGGCACGCAGCGTGTCAATGCTTTCGTTCCTCTGGCTCAGATGTTCGGCTACGCTACCGACCTGCGTTCCAAGACCCAGGGCCGTGGCCAGTATGTCATGGAGCCGTCTCACTACGAGCCGGTGCCCAAGAACATTGCCGACCAGATCATTGCTGGCCGCACCAAGGCTTGATTGCCTGAATTGAAAACGAATTTTGCCGGGGTAGTGTAGCTCCGGCAAAATTTCCTGTAAAAACACTTGATTTTACAGGCTGAATCTAGTAGAATAGTTTTGCAATGCAATTCTGTATTAGCAGGACTGTTGTAACCAATATCAAAACCTAATTTAAGGGAGGATATTCCAATGGCTGAAAAGGCAAAGTTCGACCGTTCTAAGCCGCATGTTAACATCGGCACCATCGGTCACGTTGACCACGGCAAGACCACTCTGACCGCTGCTATCACCAAGTACCTGGCACTGAAGGGCGACGCAGACTTCATGGACTACGCCAACATCGATAAGGCTCCTGAGGAGCGTGCTCGTGGTATCACGATCAACTCCGCTCACGTTGAGTATCAGACCGACGCTCGTCACTATGCTCACGTTGACTGCCCGGGCCATGCTGACTACGTCAAGAACATGATCACTGGTGCTGCTCAGATGGACGGCGCTATCCTGGTCGTTGCTGCTACCGATGGTCCCATGCCCCAGACCCGTGAGCACATCCTGCTGGCTCGTCAGGTCGGCGTGCCCTATATCGTCGTGTTCATGAACAAGTGCGATATGGTCGACGACGAAGAGCTGCTGGATCTGGTCGAGATGGAGATCCGCGAGCTGCTGAGCGAGTATGACTTCCCCGGTGACGATACCCCGATCATCCGTGGTTCTGCTCTGAAGGCTCTGGAGGCTCCCAACGATCCTTCTGATCCTGCTTACGAGTGCATCAAGGAGCTGATGGACGCTGTTGACTCCTACATCCCCAACCCGGATCGTGAGGAGGACAAGCCCTTCCTGATGCCCATCGAGGATGTCATGACCATTTCTGGCCGTGGTACCGTTGCTACCGGCCGTGTCGAGCGTGGTGTTGCCAAGGTTGGCGACGCTATGGAGATCGTCGGCATCAAGCCCGATCGCCTGAACACCACCATCACCGGTCTGGAAATGTTCCGTAAGTCTCTGGACTTCGCTGAGGCTGGCGATAACATCGGCGCTCTGCTGCGTGGTGTTGATCGTACCCAGATCGAGCGTGGCCAGGTCCTGGCAAAGCCGGGTTCTGTTCACCCCCACAAGGTCTTCGAGTCTCAGGTCTACGTTCTGACCAAGGACGAAGGCGGCCGTCACACCCCGTTCTTCTCCAACTATCGTCCTCAGTTCTACTTCCGTACCACCGACGTGACCGGCATCATCACTCTGCCGGAAGGCACCGAGATGTGCATGCCTGGCGATAACGTCATGATGCACGTTGAGCTGCTGACCCCCGTTGCTATGGAAGAGGGCCTGCGTTTCGCTATCCGTGAGGGTGGCCGTACCGTTGGTTCCGGCGTTGTCGGCAAGATCATTGAGTGATTTTGACCCTTCGCGCCTGTTCTAAGGCATAAGGTTAAACTTACAAAGAGCGTTCCCATTCCGGAGAGTGGGAACGCTCTTTTTGCTTATATCAGCCCTTCTGCGACAGGCGCAGAAGGGCTTTTTCGTTTTGATAAAAAGCGGCTTTACAAATTTTGGTTGTTGTGATACACTTGAAACAGAATAAATCTCCGGAGGGTGTAAACGATGGCCTTTGATTATAAGAAAGAATACAAGGAATTTTACCTGCCGCCGAAGCAACCAACGCTTGTGACCATCCCGCCTATGAATTTTGTGGCGGTGCAGGGGAAAGGGGACCCCAATGAGCCGGATGGCGAATACAAAGCAGCGATGGAGCTGCTGTACGGCATTGCATTCACCATCAAGATGAGCTATAAGGGGAGTCACATGATCGACGGTTACTTCGAATATGTCGTTCCGCCGCTGGAGGGTCTGTGGCATCAGGCAGGCGTTGATGGGGTGGACTACGCCCACAAGGAGACATTCGAGTGGACGTCGATGATCCGCCTGCCGGAGTTCGTGACGAAAGCTGAGTTTGACTGGGCTGTGCAGGAAGCGACCGCCAAAAAACGGAAGGATTTTTCAAAGGTTGAATTCTTCCATTATGACGAGGGGCTTTGTGTTCAGTGTCTGCACCTTGGTCCATACGACAATGAGCCGGAAACACTGCGCCAGATGGACGCCTTTGCGGAGGTGCAGGGATATGAGGTTGACTTTGCAGCCCGACGCCACCATGAGATCTATCTCTCCGACCCTCGCCGCACGGTTCCGGAAAAATGCAAGACAGTCCTGCGGCACCCAATTCGAAAAAAATAAATCCGGTCAAATCCACAAAAGATGTCGATTTTGGTTGTGAAATGTGCTATACTATTCTTATCTATAAAAGCACACCTGCAACAGGGAGGAGAATATCATGCAGCACGAAACCGTGATCGTTCTGGATTTCGGCGGCCAGTACAACCAGCTGATCGCCCGCCGCGTCCGCGAGAACAATGTCTACTGTGAAATCTATTCCTACAAGACGGATCTGGCACTGATCAAGGCCAAGAACCCGAAGGGCATCATCTTCACCGGCGGCCCCAACAGCGTCTATCTGGAGGATTCCCCGACGATCGACCCGGAGATCTTCAACTGGGGTGTGCCCATCCTGGGCATCTGCTACGGCAGCCAGCTGATGATGCACCTGCTGGGCGGTCATGTCTGCCGTGCACCGGAGCGTGAATACGGCAAAACGGAGGTCTTCGTGGACAATTCCAGTAAGATGTTCGCGGATGTTCAGCCCTCCACCATCTGCTGGATGAGCCACAATGACTACATTGAGCAGGCAGCACCCGACTTCCGGATCACGGCGCATACGGTGAACTGCCCGGTGGCCGCTGCGGAAAATGCAGAGAAGGGCCTGTATGCCGTCCAGTTCCATCCGGAAGTCCTGCACACCGCCGAGGGCAAGAAGATGCTGCACAACTTCGTGTATAACGTCTGCGGCTGCACGGGCGACTGGAAGATGGACTCTTTCGTGGAGAACAACGTCAAGGCCCTGCGGAAAGAGATCGGAGACGGCAAGGTGCTGTGCGCTCTGTCCGGCGGCGTGGATTCCTCGGTCCTGGCAGCTATGCTGGCCAAGGCGGTCGGCAAGCAGCTGACCTGCGTTTTCGTGGATCACGGCCTGCTCCGCAAGAACGAAAAGGAAGAGGTCTGCGCCGTCTTCGGCCCCGGCAACCCCAACTTTGATATCAACTTCGTCTGCGTGGATGCCCGTGAGCGTTACTTTGGCAAGCTGGCAGGCGTCACAGAGCCGGAACGCAAGCGCAAGATCATCGGCGAGGAGTTCATCCGCGTCTTCGAGGAAGAGGCCAAGAAGATCGGCAAGGTGGATTTCCTGGCACAGGGCACCATCTATCCCGACGTTGTCGAGAGCGGTCTGGGCGGCGAGTCCACCGTCATCAAGAGCCACCACAACGTCGGCGGCCTGCCTGACACCGTGGACTTCAAGGAGCTGGTCGAGCCGCTGCGCAACCTGTTCAAGGATGAAGTCCGTCAGGCTGGCCGTGAGCTGGGTCTGCCCGAGTATCTGGTCAGCCGCCAGCCTTTCCCCGGCCCCGGTCTGGGCATCCGCATCATCGGCGAAGTGACCCCCGAAAAGGTCGCCATCGTGCAGGACGCAGACGCTATCTGGCGCGAGGAGATCGCGAAGGCCGGTCTGGACAAGGAAATCAACCAGTATTACGCAGCTCTGACCAACATGCGCAGCGTCGGTGTTATGGGTGACGAGCGCACGTATGACTACGCTGTGGCTCTGCGTGCTGTCACCACCACCGACTTCATGACTGCCGAAAGCTATAACATGCCCTGGGATGTCCTGGGCACTGTCACCAGCCGCATCGTGAATGAGGTCAAGCATGTCAATCGCGTGTTCTACGATTGCACCGGCAAGCCGCCCGCCACGATCGAGCTCGAGTAATCTGCAAACCCTGAAAAGTATTGATGCAATGCAATATTTTGAGAGTCAAAAGGCTCTGTGATACTGCTTTGATACTATCAGGCGATTATTCACAAAGAGAGACATGAGAATGCCCTCTGAGAAACGGTAAGTTTTTCAGAGGGCATTTTTGTGTCTTTTATTC
>OGMH01000642.1_pt1 | contig 16844 bp, 18 predicted proteins | sample 1573191 | NCBI WGS metagenome assembly OGMH01 (sample SAMEA2581978, study PRJEB24529) | metagenome | biome: Human gut stool | place: China | collected 2011 | reverse complement strand
CTACAATCTTCCTGCAAAATATATTCTTCATACGGTAGGACCTATTATACAATGGAAAGTCACAAAAGAAGATGAAGACCTGTTGGCAAACTGCTACACAGAGTGCCTAAAGCTTGCAGCTGATACTGGTGTGGAATCTATTGCATTCTGTTGTTTGTCTACAGGTGTATTCCGTTTTCCACAGCAACGAGCTGCCGAGATTGCAACGAACACTGTAAAGCAGTATCTTAACAAAGACAGCAGAATAAAAAAGGTAATCTTTAATGTGTTTAAAGATGAAGATTTAAAAATATACAGTGGATTGTTATAAGCGTTTGTTGAAATATCCGATAAATCTTATTGTACTGTTACTGCCTGAGAATGTGATTTATATTGGAATCCGATGTTAAGTGAACGACTGGTGGGAAGAACGAGAATATTATTAAAAAAAGTGGACAGTTCACCAATTGGGGGCTGTCCACTGAGAGGACGGCGGTTAGTCACTGCCTCCTACTCAATTTTTAACAGGAAATATTAAAGTTCAAGTGAATCTTCTGCATCAACCCACATCTGTAAATTTCCATCAAGATATAATCTTGCATATTCCAGTGGTTTGTCAATAGCAAGTGTATTTAATGCACAGTCTGATCCAGGCGTGGTTTTTAAGTCCTTCTCAGCTTCCCAGCAGTCAATGCGAAGCATATAGCCGGCACTGGTATAAACATCAAAATGCAGATGCACAGCTTGGACGCTCATTTGAATTTTCCTTACCGAAAGAATGGAGCAGACAGGAACAGATTGATTATACAACCGAATATATTCAAAAAACTTTCGTAGATAATGGTAATCTATTTCGGGGATTGGGTAAAGACAGCATTGCCGATCAATCTGCTATTTCTCTTATTATTTGTGCAACTGGTATATGTTGGAATCAGGTGGTATGTAAAAGGATGGCGGGAAGCCAGAGGATATCATTAAAACAAAAATATCGATATTTTATTGGTACTATATGTATTTACTTTCGTGCTAATAAATATTATCATATTAGCATGAAAGGAGAATGTGTATGACTCAGTTTGAACAATTAGATTTATTGCTGAATGAATATGGAGGAATAATTCAGACCTTTCAAGTTATAGATAATGGAATTAGTAAGCCTGTGTTTTATTCTTATGTAAAAGAACGAGGATTGGAACAAGCTGCTCATGGTGTGTATGTATCACCAGATACATGGACAGATGCGATGTATATTTTGCATTTACGTTGTAGTCAGGCTGTGTTTTCTCATGAAACTGCATTGTTTTTCCACGATTTAACAGACAGAGAGCCTTTGAAATATACTATAACTGTAAGAACCGGGTATAATCCGAGCCGTTTGCAGGAAAACGGTTTTCAAGTGTATACAATTAAAAAGGATTTACATGAAACAGGGATTACGACTATGCAGACACCATTTGGGCATTCAGTTCCGGTTTATGATATGGAGCGGACAGTTTGTGATCTGCTTCGCAGCAGGAACAATATAGAAATGCAGGTCTTTCAGGATGCCTTAAAGCAATATGCCAGACGCAAAGATAAAAATTTGAGGACACTTATGAAATATGCATCCATGTTTCATGTTGAAAAGATATTAAGACCATATTTGGAGGTATTACTTTAGATGATAACAACAGCAAGGCAACAAGCGGTTCTATTATCATTGATGGAAATGAGATACAAGCAATGAGTGAGGATGAACTTGCAATTTTCCGCAGAAGAAATCTGGGAATTGTTTATCAGTTTTATAATCTGATACCCACTCTTACTGCGGAGGAAAATATTGCACTGCCATGGAAATTAGATGGAAGAAAAGAGAATAAGGAACGGCTTTCTGAGATTGTGAATATGCTGGGGCTTGAGAAAAGGGCAAAACATCTGCCAGGACAAATGTCAGGAGGTCAGCAGCAAAGAGTATCCATAGGAAGGGCACTTATAAACGAGCCGGCATTTATTCTTGCAGATGAGCCGACGGGAAATCTTGATAGTAAAACAAGCAGAGAGATTCTGGATATTTTGAAGTTCACCAATCAGAAATATAAGCAGACGATTCTTCTTGTCACACATGACGAAAAGATAGCGCTGCAGGCGAACCGAATCATCACGATCGGAGATGGAAAAATCATAAAAGACGAGGTGATGAAGTAATGAAAATAACAGCACAACTCGCCTTAAGCCAGATGAAAGTGAATAAAAAAAGAACGATTGCAGGAATTTTTGCGATCGCACTTGCAACATCACTTATTACAACTGTAATGTGCTTTGTGACAAGCGCAAATAAGATGCTTACGGATTTCCTTGGTTCGGATTATGGAGAATATGGAGGAGCATACTCTCTCATGCTTGCAATACCGGCACTGCTTTTAGGTCTTCTTATTGCAGCAATGTCGATTACTGTAATATCCAATATATTTTCTGCCAGTGCCAATAAGCGGATTCAGGAGTTTGGTATTTTAAAATGTGTTGGTGCAACAGGCAGACAGATAAGGGCAAGTGTTATCTATGAGAGTTTATGGCTTAGTCTGACAGCCATCCCGCTTGGACTCATTGCAGGAACTATACTTGGTTATATTAGTGTGAAATTTACAGGACATTTTATTTCCGATATCAATGATGCTGCAAAAGAAATTATTATGAGACCTTTTACCTTTTCCCTGCCCTTTCATATATCTGTGTGGACATATTTGTTTGCAGGTGTATTTTCGTTTTGCATTGTATTATTCTCTGCATACAGACCAGCTAAAAAGGTTGGTAAATTTACTGCTATCCAGTGTGTAAAAGGGATTGGAGCAGGTACAGTTTTGAAAGAGATCCAGGTAAAAGACAGCTTTATCCAAAAAATATTTGGATGTGAGTCTGCAATTGCCTATAAAAACATGAAAAGAAACAAATACGGCTATAAGGCAACGATACGTGCATTGTCACTTGGGATTTTACTTTTTCTGTTAACCGGAGGATTATCCGGTCAGGCAAAGGAATTCCAAGAATGGATGACACCAAAATCAAAAGAAATGATGGTGGATTATTCTTCCAATTACGATATCGAGGTAAATGCGAAAACAGGGAAAGAAGAGAGAAAAATCAGCCGGCCTGTTACATCAGACCAATATAATGAAATCACACAAAAGCTGGAAAAGTACGGGATAGACGTATATGGTGTTGGAGCAGATACTTTTACCTACAATGCGCTATTAGATAAAAATACATTAACAGAGGATATGCTGCAGGTTCCGAAATTTTCTGATGATAATAGGGAAACAAGGACAGAAATCGTGTCCGTTGATGATGAACTCTATAAAAAACTGTGTGACAGGGCAGGCGCAGAATATGGAAGTATCCTTCTGCTGAACACTTACCAATATAATGACAATGGAGAGTATGTGTCGATAAAACCTTTTAAAGATGATGTGACACAGATTTCCCTGATAAACGCAGCCAATGAGAAGAACACACTTACAATTGGAGGTATTTTAGAACAGTCCGATTTAAAGGAATATGGTTTTGGGGAAATGACACCATATCCAGTCAGAATAGTCGTACCTGATGCGGATGCGAGGAGTTTTGACTGGTTTAGTATGCCATCAGATGAAGATGATTATACAGAATATGCCAGAAGTGTCATGGATGAATATTTTCCGATTGTGGCAGAGGATTCTTATGTAGAGCAGGGATATACCGTGAGAATTGCCCGCACAGATGCTATGATTAAAATGCTCAATATAGCTATAGTTCTTGCTGAAATTGTGATGTATGGCTTTGTTATCCTGCTCATTCTCATGGGATTTACAAGTGTAATTAGTACGCTGACGACAAATATCAGAATCAGAAGCCGTGAGTTTGCAGTGTTAAAGAGTGTTGGAATGACAAATAAATCACTTTGCAGGATGTTATATAGTGAAAGTATTTTTTGCGTTCTAAATGCACTTGTTCCGGGAGTTATACTTGGAATTGCAATTCCATTTTTAATTAATTTATCCATTCGGAAGGCTTTCCCGGTATTGTATCATATTCCGTGGGCGGCATTATTTGGGGGTATATTTGTTTTGATAGGAATTGTGTTTTTTATCACACGAACTGAAATTCACAAGTTAAGAGATAAAAGTATTATTGATGAAATAAGAATGGATATTGTATAAATTTTTTGTGGGCTGTGCATTGAGAGATCGCAGGACAGGGAGTCTCCTGCATGATTGGAATTGATATAAGAGTCGGAAGCTGCAAATAGCTGCTTAATCAGCAGACACTATATAAGAATAAAATATGTGCAAAAATGCCAAAACAAGCATGGAATAATATGAGCAAAAACGATGAAATGCACAAAAATATTTGAATTCTGCTTACACAAAAATTTTTTTTAAATTATAATAATCTATGTAAACTTTTTTAACTAACAAATAAGGGCAGGAGGAAAAATAATGAAAAGAATAAAGGCAGCGTGCATTACACAAACATTGCATTTCTTACTAAAGGAGGATGTATCTAGTGATTATGCGAAAAAACTTGTTACCGAGGAAGTAAAGAAGTACAAGGATTCGCTTAATAAGAATAAGACACAGTATAAGATTCTTTCAGAGGAAACACTGGCTGATGGTTCGGTTATTATTGAGATTAAAAAGCAATATAACACATCTCCGATAGGACATTACTTGGATTAGTCATATGTTTGAAACAAAAGCGTGCAGTTATCTCCAAAAGGTAATTGCACGTTTTTAGGTGTAAAAAGAGAGGTAAAAAGTTGTGGATTTAGAGAAATTAGTAAATCAGACAGTAATACATAAATCTTTTGGAAAGGGTATCATCCGCAGTGTGGATAAAAAGTATCTGGAAGTAGAATTTATTGAAAAAGGAAAAGTAAGTAGATTTCTATATCCGGATTGCTTTTATGGATTTTTAACTATTGAAGATAGCGGTTTACAGTTGGAAATAGAGGCTGTTGTAGAGGACTGGAAACAAGATAGAGGTGTGATACAGAAAGAAAAATTAAGGAAGCAGTATGAGAAAAACATGCGGAGTATAGAAGCAAGAAGACTGGCAGCAGAAGAAAAGAGGCTAAAGGCGGCACAGAGAGCAATGGAACATCGATTTACATACAGTAGTTCAAGTTTTAACAAGAAAAAATAGTATGGAGTGATATAGGATGTATGGCAAGAATGGAGTCATATACAGTGAAGGTATAGGTGTATGCAGAATAATTCTTTCAGCCATGAGCAAAAAAAGGCAGCAGGATCTACACATGGTTTTATATTTTTACAAAACATAGTGTATCCGCTGTAATAAGCATTAAAAGTAATCCGGTTGTGGCAGCCTGACAGGCTTCCTCTGCTTTGTGCTGTCCAATTTTACGGGAGAGTAAGGCATTTAAACCTACAGCAGTTCCGACTCCGACAGCAATCATCAGAAGTTTGTTTTTTGGTTGACTTTTTTATTTTGTGGTGTTAATTATAGAAAAACATGAAAGAAAGAGAGATGCATTATGTCAAAAATAAAAAAAGAGTATTCATGTGCGTTATTATTAGCAAATGATTTGATTGGTGGAAAATGGAAACTGAGAATTTTATGGCACATTAGCCATGGAGATAACCGGTTTTCATTGTTGACAAAGGCAATACCAGATATTTCACAAAAAGTGCTTACAACGCAGTTGAAAGAATTAGAGCAGGACGGCATTATCGAACGAACCATTATTAATGATAATCCACCGAAAACCATAATATATGATATTGCAGAGGAACAGTCGGATTTAATAGAAATTGTAGAAAAATTATGTGATTACACAAAAGAATATGCAAAAAAGAAATCAATTGAAGTTGCCGATTAGGCGATAAAAATGCGAAGAATCTTTTCACTTTTGATTGCGAAGTGAAAAGATTCTTTTTTTATTTTTATACTTACCTAAAAGTGCGTTATTGAAAAAACAAATTTCATATAGTATATTCTATCGGGAGTTAGGTACAACTAACCAATGAAAGGAGTCTATATTTGAAAAATCACAAAAGTACAATGGTTCTTATTTTCATTCTACTGTTACTGTCAGTGGTATCTTTGTTTATAGGGGTTTTAGATGTCAGCCCTCATGGATTACTAAGCGGAGATACAGAGACAATAAAAATATTTTTTATTTCGAGACTGCCAAGACTACTGGCAATTCTTTGTACCGGAATAGGAATGAGTGTTGCAGGGTTGATTATGCAACAGCTTTGTATGAATAAATTTGTTTCACCGTCAACGGGTGCAACGATTTCATCTGCCCAGTTTGGAATTTTGATTGCACTTATCTTTATGCCGGGGTCTACCTTGTGGAGCCGTGCGATATTTGCATTTTTTTCTGCAATATTAGTGACGTGGATTTTTGTGGCATTTATCCAGAGAATTCAGTTTAAAGATGTGGTTATGGTGCCGCTTGTAGGAATTATGTTTGGAAATGTAGTCACAGGACTTACGAATTTTCTTGCGTATAAGTATGAGATGACACAGGCATTGTCGACATGGCTGGTGGGACATTTTTCGATGGTTCTTCGTGGCAGATATGAGATTGTTTACATGGTAGTTCCGCTTGTAATACTTGCATTTGTCTATGCAAATCACTTTAATATCGTCGGAATGGGAAAAGATTTTTCGAAAAATCTGGGTGTACATTACAATCTGATTCTTTTTATGGGTCTTACGATTGCAGCGATGATAACGGCATCTGTTGTTGTGGTCGTTGGGTCAATTTCCTATATAGGATTAATTGTTCCAAATATCGTTGCAATGTTTAAAGGAGACCGTATTCGTGGAACATTGATAGATACTGCATTATTTGGGGCAATTTTTGTATTACTGTGTGACATGATTGGAAGAAGTGTAATTCGACCATATGAACTGCCGATTGAGCTTATTGTGGGAATTATAGGAAGCATTATTTTTATTGTCATGCTTTTGTACCGGTTGAAATATGGGAATAAAGCGATTGAAATGAAGAAAAGGAGGGGCGGGAGTGAATCAGAATTCTGCAAAGCGCAATCGTAAAAAAATGATTGTTATGTTTGTTCTTTTTATTCTGGCTGCTGCTTTATACATGACAGTCGGAGTGAAATTCGAAAATCAAAAGCTATTTGAATATTCAATGAAAATAAGAACGCCAAAGCTGATTGCGATGATGATAACAGCATATGCGATTGGGAGTGCAGCAATTGTTTTTCAATCTATTATTAACAATACAATTGTTACTCCGTGTCTGTTGGGAATGGATGCGTTATATACCATGATACATACAATTTTGGTATTTATTCTTGGTTCGGGAAGTGCACTGGTAGTTAATGCTAACTGTTCTTTTCTGATTGATTTAGTGATTATGGGAGTAACGGCTACGATAATTTACAGTTACCTTTTCAAAAAAACAAAACACAATGTCTTATATGTGCTTCTGATTGGAACAGTTTTAACAAGCCTGTTTTCTAGTATACAAAGTACTATGACAAGAATTATGGATCCAAATGAATACGATACGCTTTTAACAACTCTGGTGGCAAGTTTTAGTAATGTAAATTCGGAAATCATGATTTTATCAATTACAGTATTGCTTATTGTTGCAATTGCATTAAGAAAAGAGCTTTATATTCTGGATGTTCTGACGTTGGGAAAGGAACAGGCAATCAATCTTGGAGTTGATTATGATGCAAGTATTCGAAAGCTTCTGCTTGGTGTAACGCTATATATTGCCGTGGCTACGGCAATGGTTGGACCGTTGGCTTTTTTAGGACTGATTATTGCGAACCTGTCAAGGCAGCTGCTTCGGACATACCGGCATACACAACTGATTAGCGGTTCTGTATTGTTTGGAATGATTATTTTAATTGGTGGACAGTTGATTGTAGAAAAAATATTTGTATATGCAATTCCAGTCAGTGTGTTTATCACATTATTTGGCGGAATGTATTTTCTATATTTATTACTTAGAAGGAGAACCTGATGAGAATACAGGAATTAACAAAGAGCTATGACAGGAATACGGTTGTAGATAATGTGTCTTTTGAAATTCACAAAGGAACGGTCACATCGTTTATCGGTCCGAATGGGGCTGGAAAATCTACAGTAATGGGAATGATATCAAGACTGGTTGCGAAAGACAAGGGACTGATTTCTTTTTATGGAAAAGATTTGGAGAAATGGAACAGTAAAGAATTATCAAAACATCTGGCAATTTTAACACAGAGCAACCAGATACAGATGAAACTTACTGTAGAAGAACTGGTTGCGTTTGGGCGGTTTCCACATTCTGGTGGGCGGATGGCAAAAGAAGATGAAGAAAAAATTAATCAGGCTATTACCTATATGGAACTGGATGAGTTTCGAAATAGATTTATTGATGAATTATCCGGAGGACAGAGACAACGTGCGTATATCGCAATGGTTATCGCACAGGATACAGAGTTTGTTCTGTTGGATGAACCTACCAATAATCTTGATATTTATCATGCAACAAATCTGATGAAAATTGTGCGGAGACTATGTGATGAACTGGATAAAACAGTTATCATGGTACTCCATGAAATTAATTATGCAGCTTTCTATTCGGATTATATCTGTGCTTTTAAGGAAGGCAGGATTGCAAAATATGGAACAGTTGAGGAGGTGATTACGAAAGAGGTTCTGTCGGAAATTTATCAGGTAGACTTTGAAATATTAAATATCCAAGGGAAACCATTATCTATTTACTATTAATCAAAACAAGGAGATGAAACAATGAAGAAAAAATTTGCACTTTTATTAGTATCTGTAATGGCAGTAGGACTTGTTGCATGTGGACAGGCAAAGGAAGGAAAAACGGAGGCAGCAAATAATCCCGCCATTCAAACGACAGAGGTGAGCGAAAATACAGAAGTAAGCGAGGGTACAGAAGCAGGAACACCTGAATTTTTACAGATTACCACACTAAATGCTAACAAAGAAGAAGTAGAAATTACAGTTCCGTATAATCCACAGAGGATTGCCATTCTGGATTTGGCAGTTCTTGACATCATAGACAATCTGGGGCTTGGGGACAGAGTAGTGGGAACCGCTAACACATCAATTGACTACCTTTCTGATTATGTGGGAAATTCAGAAATAAAAAATCTTGGCACAATTAAGGAAGCTGATATGGAGGCGGTAATGGAATGTGAACCGGATGTAATTTTTATCGGTGGACGATTGTCTGCGTCGTATGATACCTTAAGTGAAATCGCACCGGTTATCTATCTTTCCACAGATGCAGAAATTGGTCTTGTGGAAAGTGTTATAAAAAATGCGACAACGATTGCTTCTCTATTTGGGCTTGAATCAGAAATCGAAGAAAAAACTTCTGATTTTGCAGAACGTATTACAGCATTACAAGCTGTTGCAGACGGAAAAACTGCATTGATTGGAATGACAACAAGTGGAAGCTTTAATCTGCTTGGAAATGACGGCAGATGCTCTATTATCGGTGGGGAAATTGGATTTAACAACCTTACAGCTTCTGGTACCGGGGATGCCCAGATAGAAAAAAATACGGAGGAACAGAATTCACAAGAGAAAAAAGGATATGGGAAATCTGATAATGCGAGTTCGCCACATGGAAATGAATCCTCCTTTGAAACAATTGTGGCAGAAAATCCAGATTATATTTTTGTGATGGACCGTGACAGCGCAATTGGAACAGAGGGTGCGCAGCTGGCACAGGAAATTATGGAAAATGAACTAGTCATGAGTACAGATGCATATAAAAATGGAAATATTGTTTATTTGGAACATCCGGCAGTATGGTATACAGCTGAAGGTGGAATCACTGCATTAGATATTATGCTTCAGGATTTGGAAAGCACTCTTTTGGAGTAGGAATCTTAAAACTAGAAAAATTTTTGTTTGACATTTAAAAAAATATAATAAATATTAAACGAGTAGCAGATTGGCATAAATCCAGTTTTGTTACTCGTTTTTTGTGTACCTGCTGTCGTAAATTATTAAAAATACTTCATGCAGTTAAAAGTGTGTAGCATATCATGCAGTTTCTCAATTTTTGTCAGAAGCGGTTATGACAAAGAGAATTATTACAATCAGCAGAGGATTTGGAAGCAGTGGCCGATTTATCGGTAAAGATAAATGACGAAAGACCACTTTTTTGAAAATGAGGATTAATTAGATGGAAAAAGAAATTATTATTTTAAATAAACCCGTTAAAATTTTATTTACAAAGACGGAATGTGGAATTGAAGTACTGATCACTGGCGGTGATTTTGCTCATATCGGAGCAATCAGTATTGTTGACCCAAAAGGTGAGATTTGCACAAAGACATTTGAGGGACACAAAGATAATTTTATAAGTGAAGAGTGGGCAGAAAAACTGTATGAAAAGTTTCAGGTTCCGGTGGTCGTGTCAGTTGGAATTCACTATGACAACATTAATTCCAACGGGATAGAAAAGATAATTTCTGAAATGAAAAAAGCTTTAGCCGAAGTCTTGCTATTTTTGATTAAGTCATAATGTGAATTAATAACGATATGAATTTGAATTTTTAAATTCATTCTCTTTTTTTATAATAAATTTGAAAGAAATCGCAAAGTTTATGGGAAACAAAAGATTTATAACAGGCATCAGGTATAGAGACTGCGATTGATTCGAATAAAAATGGGAATAAGGAGAAAATTCAAATATGGAAGTAAAAGATTTAAGAACTTCATTAGAACTTCTGAAGAAGATGGAAGGGCAGCTGGTAGAAACAGACATAGAGGTAGATCCGGCAGCTGAGCTTGCGGGGGTTTACCGGCATGTAGGAGCAGGCGGAACCGTTATGCGTCCGACGAAGATAGATGGTCCGGCAATGCTGTTCCATAATATTAAGGGTCATAAAGATGCAAAGGTGTTGATCGGCCTGCTTGCAAGCAGGGAAAGAGTTGCGGCACTTTTGGGATGCAAAAAGGAAGAGCTTGGTAAGCTGTTATGTGATGCTGCCCTGCATCCGATCGAACCGGTTGTATCCGATAGGAAAGCACCCTGCCAGGAAGTGATCCACCGTGTGACGGATGAGGATTTTGATCTGTTCAAATTGATCCCGGCACCAACGAATACTCCGGTTGACGCAGGACCTTATATAACAATGGGAATGTGCTACGCAACACATCCGGATACAGGTCTTTCTGATGTGACGATACACAGAATGTGCATTCAGTCGAAAGATGAACTTTCTATTTTTTTACAGCCGGGAAGCAGACATATCGGTGCAATGGCAGAGCGGGCAACTGAATTGAACAGACCATTGCCGATTTCTATTTCCATAGGAGTAGATCCGGCAATAGAAGTCGGATCCTGTTTTGAACCGCCGACAACTCCGCTTGGATATAACGAACTTTCCATTGCAGGTGCGATCCGCAAAACACCGGTAGAGTTAACACCGTGTATTTCAATAAAAGAAAATGCGGTCGCAAATGCAGAGTATGTTATTGAAGGAGAGATACAGCCGGGAGTGAAAGTGATCGAAGATCAGAACACCCATACCGGATATGCAATGCCTGAATTTCCGGGATATAACGGTGCGGCAAGCCATGAATGCTGGCTGATCAAAGTTAAGGCAGTTACACACCGGGAAAACCCGATCATGCAGACCGTGATCGGACCAAGTGAAGAGCATGTGAATCTCGCAGGGATTCCGACAGAAGCAAGCATTTTTAACATGATCGATAAAGCGTTACCGGGAAAAGTAACAAACGTATACGCACACCCATCAGGTGGCGGAAAATACATGGCAGTTCTCCAGTGCAAAAAGATGGTCCACACAGATGAAGGAAAACAAAGACAGGCGGCACTGTTAGCATTTAGTGCATTTCCGGAGTTAAAACATGTGATTCTTGTAGATGAAGATGTGGATATTTTTGATACCAGGGATGTGTTATGGGCAATGAATACGAGATTCCAGGGAGATAAAGATATTATTACAATTCCGGGTGTGCGTTGCCATCCGCTGGATCCAAGCTCGGATCCGGAGTACAGCACAAGTATTTTAGACAGAGGAATCAGCTGCAAAACGATTTTTGACTGTACAGTTCCATTTGAGTTGAAAAATAAATTTGACAGGGCCAAATTTATGGATGTCGACAAGGAAAAATGGAAGGAGTTCATTTAATATCATATGAAAAGAATCTTAGTTGGAATAAGCGGTGCATCCGGAGCACCGATCGCAATCCGTTTGTTACAGCGGTTAAAGGAAAGCTATGATGTTGAGACACATCTTATCATGTCAGACAGTGCGTGCCTTACAATAGAGCAGGAAACAGAGTATTCGGTACAGCAGGTGAAATCACTGGCAGATATTGTTTATGATATCAGAGAAATCGGAGCAGGACCGGCATCCGGAAGTTTTCAGATAGACGAGATGATCATTGTGCCATGCTCCATGAAAACAGCAGCAGGAATCGCTGGTGGGTATAGTGACAATCTGCTTCTGCGGGCGGCAGATGTGATGTTAAAGGAAGGGCGTCCACTGTTTCTTGTTGCAAGAGAGTCGCCGCTTAGTCCGATACATTTACGGAATCTGCAGGAGCTTGGTATGATAGGAGTCCGGATCATTCCACCTATGGTAAGCTATTATCAGGGATATAAGACGATAGAGGAATGGACCAATAATTTCGTTGAGCGTCTTTTGGAAAAACTGGAAATTCAGAATAATGTGAAAGCATGGGATGGTATGTAACTGTTCCGGAAAAATAAAAGACTGGTATGATCAGAACAATGTGCCGGCTTCCAATCGTCAGCTTTTTAAGTCTGACTTTTGGAAACCGGCATTTTTATGGAAAAATATAATTACTGATTTACGAAAAAAGGTTATCATTGCAGAGCTTTATGAAAAGCTGTGCGTTTTTGGAAAGTAGCTTATCATTCCGGTAACAGATAGAAATCTGGGAGGAAATAATCGGAGTAACAGGAACAATATGCCACGGTTCGCCGGTTTGTCTTGGACCGTTTTCAGGTAACTTCAGATGAGCATCCATAAGAAGAGCAATGCAGTTCTGATTGGTAACCATGTCCAGAATGGAATCAATACGATGACTTGTAAATACAATGTTTGGCACGAAATTGGCATTCTGGCAGGCATTCATGGCAATCTGGTACATAAGGGATCCTTCTTTGATAAAGCAGAAGCGTTCATTCTTAAGCTGCTGTAACGTAAGAGAATCGGAATGTGCCAACGGATGATGATTCGGCATCAGGACAACCAGCCGGTCTTTCTGATAGGGGATTCTTGTAATTCTTGTATCGCTTAAAAAGTTTTTCTCGAAAGTCGCCTTATCTTCCCTCTGAAATACAATTTCGCAGCTTTCGTTTTCAAGGTAATGTAAAAGATTGACAGGATCGTCTTCCGTGATACGTATCGTTGCATCGGGATGGCTTGTCTGAAACTGTGAGAGCAGCTGCGTAATGTGATACTGCGGCATAGATGGAAATGTTCCGATCGTCAGCAGACCGTTTTCAATATTCTGCAATCTTCGGATGGCAGATATTCCTTCAAACTCAAAATGGGTAATTGATTTTGCATAAGGTAAAAAGGTCTGACCGTAATTCGTAAGTTCTACCCTTCTGGTAGTGCGTAAAAACAGATCGACACCAAGCTCGTTTTCCAGACTTTTAATATGTTTGGATAAGGTCGACTGGTTCATATACAGACGATCAGAAGCTTCCCAGAAATTTTTTGTTTCTGCAAGAACGACAAATTCTTTCAAATATTCTGTATTCATGCTAATCCCCCATTTCTTTTAAGTCAGATTCTGACTTAATTTTAAAGGAAGCAGAATTGTTTGTCAACGAAGCACACAATATAATAAATGTATCAAATAAATAAAACTCAGGGAGGTTTTGATATGGAATCAAAAAAGAAAGTGCCTACTTTGAATAAAGTGGCGTATGGAATCGGAACTGGTGGTGGATGTATATTCAATCAGATCGCAGCAGCGTTTCTTTTGAATTATTATACGGACACAGTACTGATCGGAGCAGGAGCAATTGCTACCATGTTCTTGGTGTGCCGTATTTTTGATGGCGTTACAGATCTTGTTATGGGAGGAATTGTAGACAAGACATCCAGCAGATTGGGAAAGGCCAGACCATGGCTGATCGCATCTGCACCACTTACGCTTCTTGGAATTGTTCTCCTTATGAATGTTCCGGCAGGGTTGGGAGAAACAGGAAAACTGGCGTATGCTTACATAACATATATTTTTATGAACTGTATTGTATATACTATTTATGGTATTTCTAATACAGCACTGTTACCATTGATGACACATGATAAGAATGAGTCTACCATGCTCGCAACATTTTCGGCGTTGGGAAATAACATTATCGGATTGTTAGCCGGTTCACTGATCACACCTCTTGTCCTCAATTTTGGATGGAAAACATCCAGTGTGATCTTAGGAGGTGCAGCATGTGTCCTGATTCTTATTTCCGGTTTACTGAATAAGGAAATGGAAAGTATGGAAGAAGGAAGACAAAGAGCAAGTGTGCCTATGAGCGAACAGCTTCCAGCAACTTTGAAGAACAAATACTTCTGGTTACTGTTATTACTCGGTGCATTTTCACTTATTATGAATGCAAATGCTATCGGTGCACAGATTTTCTACTGTAACATGGTACTTAAAAATCCAATGTTTATGTCCGTACTTATGACAGCAGGTCAGCTTCCGGGAATTTTAATTTTATTCCTTATGCCTGCGATTTCAAAAAAATGGAACAAGAAAACATTCCTTCTTATGGGAGCAGTTTTAATTATTGCAGGATTTGCGATTACAGGTCTTGCAGGGGAAAACACGACAATGATCGTAGTTGGAACTGTGATCCGTTCATTGGGGGTTGGACCAATCCTTTCAGCAGTATTCGCACTTGTTCCGGATGTAGTAGAGTATGGAAACTGGAAATTCGGCATCCGTTCTGAAGGATTAATCTCTTCGGCACAGTCTATCGAATCTAAAATCGGAATTGGCGTAGGCAGTGCACTTACAGGATGGATTCTTGCAGCAGTCGGATACAATCCGGTAGCAGAACCAACACAGGCTGTCATTAATGCAGTGAAATTTGATTACACATGGATGGGTGTGATCCTTGGAATTATTATTCTTGTAATTGTATTATTACTTGATGTTGAAAAATATGCAGATCAATATAACAGAGATTAGAAAATGAGGTTATTTATGTACGATTTAACATTTGATCCGGAAAGATATGAAGTAAAAACTTGTGAGCTGGGAAACCGGAGCATCACATATAGGGCATTTGAACATATTGTTTATTGTGCGAATCCTGCCAGTAAAGTTCAGACATTGAACATCTACGTACCGGAGGAATATTATAGTGGAAAAACAATAAATGGATATTCACTAAAGACAGCTCCAATTTTTACACCGAATACAGTAGGCGGCTATATGGAAGGACCTGCAATGGAAGTGGGGATCGACCAGTTTAATCACAAACCAAATTCTGCATTCGAAGCTTTATTACATGGATATGTAGTCATGTGTGCAGGAATCAGAGGCCGCAATACAGGTATGCAGTCCAAAGAATTTTTTGTAGGTGGCACAGGAAAAGAGAATAAAGAAAATCAGGAAAAACGAAGTGGACGTGCACCGGCGTTAATTGTAGATATGAAGGCGGCGATCCGCTATATGAGACATAATGCAAAAACAGTACCGGGAGACGTAGAGAAGATCATTACAAACGGAACTTCGGCAGGAGGTGCATTATCAGCGTTAGTCGGTGCAACCGGAAATGCAAAAGAATATGAGCCTTATCTGAAAGCAATCGGCGCGGCAGAGGAAAAAGATGATATTTTTGCGGCAAGCTGTTATTGCCCGATCCATAATCTGGAGCATGCGGATGCTGCATATGAATGGCTTTTCAAGAAAGAACCGATTTTTCACATGATGAAGTTTGAAATGAGTCCGGAAGGACCGAAAATGATTCCTGTTGTTGGAGAACTTAGCGAGGAACAAAAGAAATTATCTGCAGAATTAAAAGCAGAATTTCCGGCATATGTGAATGCTCTCGGACTCAAAGATGAGAATGGAGAAGAGCTGACACTTGAGGAAAATGGCGAAGGGACATTTAAGGACTATGTCATGAGCTTCGTAGCGGCATCTGCCCAAAAAGAAAAAGAAACGCATGATTCCAAGGTTAGATTGTCAGATCTGGCTGTTCCTGGAAGCGATATAGAGAAACAGGGATACATCACATTCGAAGAAAATCAGGTCAAAAAGATTGATGCAGATGCGTATGTAAAGAAAATCACACGAATGAAACCAACACCGGCTTTTGATGCACTTTCCTTAGAAAGTCCGGAAAATGAAGAATTCGGTGATGATGAAGTGATGGCAAGACATTTTACAGAATTTGCAGAAAAACATTCTAAGGTAAATGGAACAAAAGCAGACGATCAGATGATAAAGCTTTTGAATCCAACAAAATTCATCGGAGAATGTGACACAACGAAAAACTGGCGAATCCGCCATGGGGCTTTTGACAGAGACACCTCGATCGCGATTCCGGTAATATTGACAACAATGTTAAAGAACAAAGGTTATGACGTGGATTTTGCACTGCCGTGGGGATTACCGCACAGCGGAGACTACGATCTCGAAGAATTATTTGCATGGATCGATAAGCTTGCAAAATAAAATATGAAACAGGGTAGGACGCTCTCGAAACTCAAAGAGTGTTCTACCTTGTTTTTTTGTAAAAAAAGAAGCATGGGATTTATTAAGCATTGGATGGAAACAAATATTGCTCCGTTAAACTCTGGCAGGACACAATTTTTTCACAAAAAATCTTCAAAAAACATCAGAAA